>Ga0187781_10000081_pt1 | contig 61867 bp, 49 predicted proteins | sample 0715_SJ02_MP02_2_FD_132447 | JGI IMG/M metagenome (GOLD analysis project Ga0187781, IMG submission 132447) | Tropical peat soil microbial communities from peatlands in Department of Meta, Colombia - 0715_SJ02_MP02_20_MG | ecosystem: Environmental > Terrestrial > Soil > Wetlands > Peat | place...
TCAATTTGCCGCAGCAGGGTTACAATCTGCTCGGGCTTATATCGGGTCATAGGCATGACCGGTCTACCTCCAGATGAATTCTCTCTCACTTCACCTGGTACAAAAATGCCCGGTCAGGTCAGTAGACACTCGCGATCGTTGAATGGATACGCTGAACCGCCGAATGGCATTCTTGCCTCCTTTCTATTCCAATTCATGGCAGTTGACCAACTGCCCGTGGAATCTCATATGGGCGCTGAGAGGCCATTCCTGCGCGCCTCGCGGCTCCCGTCGTCCCGGCCTCTAGGTTGTGGCCGGCAGCGCTACTAACTACATGCCCCCATTTTCCCGTTGGGGGGGAAGCTCACGACCGAGCGCGACAACTTGCCAACAATCGGCAGTCTTTTAACGATTTACGCGGGATAGTCTGAGGTAGGGCAAAACCTATCTGAGGCTTCCCGCTTGGACTGCCTTGCGGGCGGGGATCATATGCTTCCCCCTATAGAATTTTTGTCAGGCCCGGTGTGTCTAACCCGAGCGGTCGGTGGCCGCCGAGACCGGCCACGTTCACGCCACGGCCCGACGATGTCGGTTGCGCAGTATCGTGTCTCTGCGAAGACTTGTCAAGCAATTCCGACGCGCTCACCACAAGATATTTGGGCTCGAATGTCCAAAGCGTCAATATATAGGGGTGAGTATGCCGAGTGCGAGAGCACGGATCTAGAGGAGCACACTTAAGTTTGGCCAAGTTCTTCGGATCGCCCGGTCAACCCGCTCGCATAACTACGAGCAAGCCCACTTAATGCCTCTTTCTATGAATCTTGGGGGATCATTCCTTGCGTAGCAAAGGGTCGGGACTTTCGGTAGTTGGCCGGGCACAGCTTGGAGGAAATCAGGCGAAGGGAGAGTCCACAGTTCATGGTCGACGGCAAAAATGCGACAGCAGATCGCTCGTCCCGCGAATTCGTCCGGGTCCGGTGTCGGGACTCCGGTGGAGTCCACTGGACTCCTAAAAGCGGAGACGCAGAAAGCGCGCTAACCAGGACGTTTGTATCGAAGACGCAGCGCAACTAAGCGCCCTTTAGCAGGGAATCCAGCATCTCTGGAGTGAGTCCACGTGCCTTGGCCTTGCGCCCGGCCTCTTCGAGAATCTTTTGCAGAGAAGGGGTTTCGCTGGCTGCCAATTCGCGAAGCCACAAGCCAAGCAAAGCCTGAATCTTCCGTTTTTGCTCGGGAGGGGCGGAGTTGTAGGCTTGGGCAGTTTGTGGGTCGAGCGGGATGGTGATTGTTGCCTTGGTCATTTTCGTGGCTTCGGCCCATTTTACGGCAAAAGGCGCCTGGGTGCGAGACCACCGCGAGGGATGGGCGGACCCTCATTGCGAACGACACCAGCTAATCGCTTGCTGTGGAACTCCCACGGGATGACAACAGTAGGGTGGTCAACGGCCGGAGGCTAGGGAGCGAATATGATCGAGGTCCAATTTTCCTTTGGCGCCCCAGCCGGTGGTTCCGGCGGGAATTTTGGGGCGAAACTCTTCGTAGAGGCCGAAGGCGCCTTGCATTAGGTCCTCGGGCTCGTAGGATTTTGCGAGGTCGCGCATCGCTGCGCGCGCGGCGGCGAGCGAATCTCCGAATTTGCTTTCTAAATAGCGCTCGACGCCCGCCGGGTTGATAGGGACGTCCTTCGTCACCGCTCGCACTCCGTCGGCTGTATTGATGGCGGGGACGCGGCGGCCGCAAATCTCGATGGAGAATTCTTCGCCTCGTTTTTGGGCGCGTGCTTTTTTCAGTTCCGCGGGCACGGGTTTGAAAATGCCCAGGTGCCGGCCTTTGGATTGAGCCGTGAGACCGGCGACTGCCTTGCCGAGCGTTAGCGCCTCGTCGGGCTTGAAGCCGAGCCGCTCGGCAACCGTCGCGGCCCACAGGGTCAGGACGGGAGCGCGGCTGATCAGAATTTTGTGCTCGGCCATGGATGGAAGCCTACCGGAAATTGTCGCGCGAGATCAATTCCCTCTGCCGCCCGCCGGCCCTCTCTCCTCGTACTACAGGTGCCCGAGCGCCCAGGCCTCTGGCGAAGCGTGCCTCTCTCGGAAGTGTGGGCCCAGGCGCGCCCAAAGCGTCGGGAACGTGCGAGATGGGGGCGTTTGGAGGCGTTTTAGGGCTGTTTTAGGCGTGTTTTAGGTCAAGGTACTTGACCTACTTAGGTCAAGTACCTTGACCATTTTAAGGACGGAACGGCATACCTTTAGGTGACGGTTTTTTCCGCCTACAGCGGACAGGCCCCTAACGGCGGAAAGTGGAAAAGGGAAAATGGATCCGCCTGCGACGAGCGTTCCGCGAGTAAGCAGGGCAGGTTCGAGTTCCTCGGAAAAGGCAAAGGCAAGGCGGGTCTCAGACCTGCCCCTACGAAGCGACTCACCAAGAACTACTCACTACTCACCACTCACGAGTCACCAGCCACTCGTCGCTAACCACTTGCGAGAGGATCTTCTAGGCGCGGGCTTTGGTGGACTGAGACTCCAGGCGCGCGATGGTTTCGCGGAGCCACTGGCGCATGGCGTCCTCGACTTCGTGGAATTCGGCGCAACGGTAGAGGTTATCGAGCGTTTCGCCCTTGTCGTTCAGGGGAATATGGCGGCACGGGATCTGCTGTTCGCGTGCTTCTTTGGGGACGAACTGCATCAGCACGCAGTGCTCGCACGGCTCGGGCTTATCGGGCCGATCGTAATTCATGCAGGAGGGAGAATCCTCGAACACAAGCGATGCGCGGTGAGGCTCCCGGGGAGAGCGGCCGTAACCGCCCTTCTCGAGAAAATTCAGCTCCGCTTTGAGGACCTCGAGAATGTTGCGGTCGTCGTCAGGATTGTTCGCTGCCATAACTCCCTCCAAGCGCCACAAGTGTCCCGTAAAGGCGGACTTTAGAACGGTGATTTGGCTCACCTTCAATTGTGACACAGGTCACAGGAAAAATCGGCCATTTCGCTGCTTACTTGATGCAAGTCACAACCCGAAGTGACGATCGCCGGAGGCAGCCATGACCATGATCGGACACGACACTCAAACTTTGCTGCAGGGCAAGCGCGAGACGCCGCAAGCTGGGAATCAAGCCAGCGCGCACGGCCCCAGCCACGTGGCCGGTCACATTCCGGCTCACACGACAAAAACGCCGTACGGCTTGCAGGTGATCGAGAGCTGCCTGAATTGCCCGATGCGGCAGGAGCGGCTTTTCTGCAATCTCTCGCCGCGAGCTGTCGAGGGGCTGGCGGCAATTTCGTCGTCGGCGACGTATCCGAAGGGCGCGATTTTGTTTGTCGAAGGACAGGAGCCGCGCGGCGTGTTTGTGATTTGCAATGGGCGGGTGAAGCTGACGGCGAGCTCGTCGGAAGGGAAATCGTTGATTACAAGGATTGCGGAGGCGGGCGAAGTGGTGGGGCTGCCGGGTACCCTTTCGGGAAAGCCGTATGAGCTGACAGCCGAAGCACTGGAGCCGATCCAGGCGAATTTCATTCCGCGCGATGTGTTTTTGCAGTTCCTGCGGGAGCACGGCGAAGCGGCGCTGCGGGTGGCGGAGATGTTGAGCGAGATTTATCACGCGACGCACCGCGAGATTCGGTATCTGGGGCTTTCCGGAACGGCGTCGCAAAAGCTGGCACGGTTCTTGCTGGACTTCACCGGCTCCCAACCGGTGGAGAGTGGCACGGTTCGTGCAACGATGACCCTCACGCACGAGGAGATAGCGGAAATGATAGGAGCGTCGCGGGAAACCGTGACGCGGCTGTTCGGGAGTTTTAAGAAAAAGGGCTTGATAGAAGTGCACGGTTCGACGCTGGTTTTGAAAAGTCGAAAAGCGCTGCAAGAAGCTGTGCAAACGTAGTTTACCCCCCTTCTGCTGGACGCTTGGAAAAGTCACTTCGACGTGTGACGCGCGTCACAGCTTACCAAACATTAGAAAATCATAATCCGAGCCCAGATGTGCGCAGGGTGTGGAAGCAAGTTTCGAAATGGGATGAGGGAGGCGCAAATGGGGATGGGTCACAATTTTGAGTTTTCGCGGATACGCACGGCGGTGTTGTTCCTCCTCGGCAGCGCGGCGCTCGCAATCCCTGCGCACGCGCAGGGAAACAAGGCTGCACCGGGCCCGGCCGGAGCCACATTTGTAGGCTCGGAGACCTGCAAGACGTGCCACGAAGAAATCTTCAACGGCTGGGAGAAGAGCCCGCACTGGAAGCAGACGCTGAAAGAAGGCGGGATCTCGAAGCACGGCTGCGAGGACTGCCACGGGCCGGGGAGTGCTCACGTGGAGGGCGGCGGCGACAAGACCAAGATCTTCATGTTCGAAAATGCGAGCAGCAATGACATTAACGCTCGCTGCCTCACGTGCCACGTGGGTGGCCCGGAGCACATGAATACGATCAACTCCGAGCATGCGAAGAGCGGCGTGAGCTGCGCCTCGTGCCACTCCCCTCACCACTCGGAGTCGAGAGAGTTTCTGTTGAAGAAATCAGAGCCCGAGCTTTGTTACTCATGCCATCTCGCGCAGAAGGCGCAATTCGACATGCCGTTCCACCACCGCGTGAATGAGGGCCTGGTCCAGTGCAGCGACTGCCACAATCCGCACGGCACGGTGGGGCCCAAGCAGGTCCGGGCTTCATCGACGCAGAACGCGATCTGCTTCAAGTGCCACGCGGACAAGGAAGGGCCTTTTGTGTACGAGCATGCGCCGGTAAAGACCGACGGATGCACGTCCTGCCATCTGACACACGGCGGACCAAATCCCCACATGCTGAAGCTCAGCAACGTGAACCTGCTTTGCCTGCAATGCCACACGACTTCGACCTTCAGCACCGCGCCGGGGGCACCCTCGTTCCATAACCAGGCCACTTTCTTCCAGGCATGCGTGTTGTGCCACTCGCAAATTCACGGCTCCAACTTCGATGCGACGTTGTTCAAATAGGAGCCGCGATGAGCCCAATCAAAGCAGGGGAAAAGGAAACCAGGCCCGAAGTGAAATTTCCGGGAGGGAGAGGGAGGAAAGCCATGAGAAGTCGCCCCGGAGTTTGCTCGATCGCGTTCGTCCTATTTGCCGTGGCACTCTTCCTTTCGCCAGCGGCTCGCGCGCAAGACGATTCCGGCGAGTCGAAAGGAACGAATTGGGGCGATTACAACATCCACCAGTCCGTCGAGTTCGGGTATCGGGCGAACGAAATCAGCGGCAACCAGGACACCTACGGCACGTTTGTCAACCTCGGTTCCGGCGTTCGCCTGTTCGATTACACCCTGGAGATGCGTTCCCTCGATCACAACGGATTTCTGTTCGATAATCTGACTTTCGCCAACTTCGGATATGGCGGCGATCCCAACGACGTGTCGCGGCTGCGCATCCAGAAGAATAAGAAGTACGACTTTCGCATGCAATTCCGCCGCGACAAAAACTTCTGGGACTATAACCTGTTCGCCAACCCGTTGAACCCGGCGGCATTGAACCCGGTTGGTTCCGAGACGACCGGCTGCATAGTCAGCCCGCCCACGGCGGTCCACCCTGGTCTCCCGGGGTATTGCTCGAACCCTGCTATTGCGGCTGTCAATTCACCGCATGCGCTTGATCTGGTGCGACGCATGCAGGATTATGATCTGACGCTGTTTCCGAATTCGGCGATACGATTCCGGCTGGGCTATTCGCGGAACCGCGATTTGGGGCCCGGTTTCTTCACCACCGATGGGGGAACGATATCGGATTTTCCGGAGACATATAGCTACACGACGAATGCGTATCGCGCCGGCGTCGATGTGAGAATCCTTCCCCGAACAACCATCTCCTATGACCAGTTCCTGAGTTACTTCAAGCAGGACAACAGCGTCACCGATAACCCCGCCGTCACTCCACAGAATTTCGGATTCCAGCTCGCAAACCCCACGGTCAACGGCACTCCAGCGGGCACGCCGGTGGACTTGGGGTTGATCTGGAGCACGCAAACTCCCGCTGAGGCGCTCCCTTGCAGCGCGATCGCCGCCCCCATCATCAATTTTGGGACCGCGCCGCCGACCCTGACCAATGCCGCTTGCAACGGATTCTTGTCCTACAGCCAAGTGGGCAATCCCCGGAACTCGATTCCCACCGAGCGGGTCCGCTTCCAGTCGAACTACTTCGAGAAATTCGAAATGTCCGGCTCGGCCGGATACAGCTCAAGCGACTATAAATACACCGACCTCTCCGAGTTCGTGAATGATTGGACCGCCCGGACGGCCACGCGTGGAAGCACGGCCGGGGGACCAATAGAAACCAAGCGCGTTTCGGTAAACGCGGATTGGTCCGGCGCGTATTTGGTGACCGAAAAGTTCCGAATCGTCGACAGATTCCGCTATGACAACTGGCGCACTCCGGGGATGTGGGTGCTCAACGAGACGAATATTTTCGCCACCGGCTTTGCGGGCATAACAGGGTTGCAGCAAAATCAAGCCGTCTTTAACGCGGCCAATTGCCCTCTAGGGGACTTCAATGCGGTGACGTGCCCGTTTCACACGGCCGGCTCGGGCGCGGACGTGACGAACGGCCTCGGTTTGACGTTTTTGGGCCAGAACCTGAAATCCAACACAATTGAGGCGGAATACGACTACAACAGGCGCGTAAGGGGTTATATCGGTTACCTCTACACGAACCGAACCATTGCCCAACTGGACGCGACTACGAACGGCGATACCGACACCAGCGGGGCCGCTTGCGGCAACCTGGGTTGCTCGCTGACTTATTTTCCGGGTGGGACAGCGGCAGCGGCAACGGCGGCGAATGATTTCCTCGCCGCACGCGGTAGTTGCGCGTTTCCAGCCGCGCCTGCTCCCCATGTGCTCCCTGCGGGCTGCACGCTCAATGCGGACGGGTCGATCACTTTTATCGGTCCTGCGGGGCCGGCCCCAACCCGCACTCTAACCACCATCAACACGAATGCGGCGTTGCTCGGAGCGGTTGTTCGGCCGATTGACGCCCTGCGCATCAATGCCGATCTGGAGTTTGGCTTTAACGACAAATCCTATACGCGGATCGATCCCACGGTGGTGCAGTCTTATAAGCTGCATGTGAATTACAAGCCGCGGCCGTGGGCGATGCTGGATGGCGCGCTGGAGATTCACGAGAACCGCGACAATGCGACCGACGTCAACAACCGGGAGCACGACCGCTCGTACAGCTTCGCCGCGCTGCTGATGCCGAATCGGCGCCTGTCCGTCGATTTCGGATACAACTACTGGGACGTTTACACCCAGTCAGAGATCTGCTTTAACTATTCCATCAGTTACTCGAACTTCCCCGCTGCCGGCACGACGGTCTTTCAGACCTCTCCCCCCGGAGTGGCAACAACGGCGTGCCCGATTGCGGGCGCCTCCGTTCTTACCGGAGCGGGTCCGAATGGAGCTCTTTCCACCTACTCGAGTAACGACCATTTTGCCCACGCCGCGCTGGTGTATAAACCCGGGAAGCGAATAACGACAACGGTGGGTTATGGAGGCAGCTTCGTGCGCGGCAGCTCGATTTTCCTGAATCCGCTCACGCCTTCCGGCACACTGGATTACAACTATCAAAGACCCTATGCGACGATTGTCGTCGACATCTACCGGGGTTTCAGCTACAAGACGAGCTGGAACTATTACGGGTTCACCGAAACGGGAACCACGAACCCGTTCGGACTAGGTGGGATCCCGTTGCAGGACTTCAACGGGAGCAACCTCACATTCTCGTTCCGGTATGCGTTCTAAGCAGAGGAACGCTGGACGCGGCCGGAGTGTGGTATCTTTCGACGCCTTCCGAGGAGGGAAGCGATGACTCATGGAATAATTCGAATGGGGCTTACGGTGCTGGTGCTTGCGACGCTCGTGCTGCTTTTCTCCGCGCCGGTGCAAGCGCAGGATGCGGCCGGCGTGTATAAATCAAAGTGCGCGATGTGCCACGGGCCGGATGGCGGCGGCGATACTCCCACGGGCAAGGCCATGAAGGTCCGCGATCTGCGGTCGGAGGACGTGCAGAAGCAGAGCGACGCCGAATTGACCGGCATCATCACGAACGGCAAAAACAAAATGCCCGCCTACAAGGGCAAGATCGACGATGCGCAGATCAAGCAGTTGGTGGGTTTCATCCGAGACTTGGGCAAAAAGAAGTAGCGCGATTTAGAGTACAGAAGAGCGAAGAATCTTCAGCGGCGCCCGGAGAGGCGCGAGGTTCTTCGCTCTTTTCACAATGAGTTCCTTCGAAACCATCCGCCTGTGGCTTCGTCCCGCCGTCTATCTCAGCCGCAACACGCTCACATTAACCGGCGCGGCCGCGCTGTTCCTGCTCTCGGGTTTTTCGTTTGTGTCTGCCAAAGAACCCGCGCGCGATAATCAAGCCCACGCGTCCCAATCGGGCGAGGAGTGTCTTGCCTGCCATGGCGAAAAAAGCCTGACAACTACGAGGGTTGGAAAGAGCGTCTCCCTGTTCGTGGAGGCGAAGAAATTCTCGGCGTCAGTTCACGGCAGCCTTGGCTGCACCGGGTGCCACGCCGACCTAGCGGGCAAAGACTTGCCTCATGAGGCGCCGCTGGCCAAGGTAGATTGCGGGACATGCCATCCCACCGAGCAGGAGCAACATGCCCGCTCGCTACATGGGAAAGCAATCGCCCGTGGCGACCCGCTGGCGCCCCACTGTGTCGACTGCCACGGCAACCACGACATCTTGCCTGTCAAAGACCCGCGCTCCGCAGTGGCTCCTCTCAAAATTCCTTTCGTCTGCGGCAAATGCCATCGGGAAGGAACACCCGTTCAGTTAAACCGCCCGATCCCGCAAGACAATATCCTGGAAAACTACTCCGAAAGCATTCACGGCGAAGGCCTTCTGAAAAAGGGCCTCGTCGTGTCACCGACGTGCGCCACCTGCCACACTGCTCACCTGATCCTGCCACACACCGATCCCGCGTCGTCCATCGCCCGCCGGAACATTGCCGCAACCTGTACCAAGTGCCACGCTCAAATCGAATCGGTGCATCGCAAGATCATCAAAGGCGAGCTATGGGAAAAAGAAGCCAATGTTCTGCCGGCCTGCGTGGACTGCCACCAACCCCACAAGATCAGGAAAGTCTTCTATACGCAGGGCATGGCCGACGCCGACTGCATGCGGTGCCACGAAAACGAGCGCCTCAGGCGGGCCCGGGACGGAGCGCCGCTATATGTCCGCGCGGAAGAGCTGGAAAAGTCGCGCCACGCGAAAGTGACCTGCAGCCAGTGCCATTCGGAAGTGAACGCCTCCCGCCTTCGGCCCTGCGAAACGATTACGCGCGAAGTGGACTGTTCCTCGTGTCACGATGCGATCGGAAGACAATACCTGAGCAGCACGCACGGCCAGCTCCTCAGCAGAAAAGATCCCAACGCACCGTCCTGCAAGGAGTGCCACGGCAATCATGCTGTGCTCGGCAAACAAGATCCTCAATCGCCGACTTTTTCTACCAATGTTCCAGCACTGTGCGCGCGTTGCCACCACGAGGGGCAGAAGGCTGCGCTGCGCTACACCGGCCGCCAGCATGAAATTATCGAACACTACACCGAAAGCATCCACGGCAAGGGATTGCTGAAGAGCGGCCTGACGGTGACAGCCACCTGCACCAGTTGCCATACGGCTCACAGGGTGTTGCCCCGCTCGGACCCCGAATCCAGCGTGAATCCGAACAATGTCCCGGCGACGTGTGGGTTGTGCCATCACGGTATTCAAGAGCAGTTCGATAACAGCATTCACGCCAAACGAGTGGCGAAGACCAATAAAGACTTGCCGGTTTGCAGCGATTGCCACACGGCCCATTTTATCCGCCGGACCGACGAGGACGCTTTCCGGCTCGATATCCTGACCAAGTGCGGGCGGTGCCACGAAGAGATTGCCAAGACCTATTTCGACACTTATCACGGGAAAGTGTCACGGCTGGGATACACAAAGACAGCCAAATGCTATGACTGCCATGGCGCCCACGACGTGCTTCCGGTTACGGATCCCCGCTCGCATTTGAGCCGCGCGAATGTGGCGGCAACATGCCAGAAGTGCCATGCGGGAGCCACCCGCCGCTTTGCCGGATACCTGACGCACGCCACGCATCACGACCCACGCAAATATCCCTTTCTGTTCTACACATTTTGGGGAATGACAACCCTTTTGGTTGGCACGTTTGTCGTCTGCGGCCTTCATACCCTGCTCTGGCTGCCTCGTGCTCTGCAGATGCAGCGCGAGTTGAGCGCCGCCGAGGAAGAAAAGGCAGGACAGCCCAAAACAGAGACTCCAGCAGGGCCGGAGATTTCCAGGGACAAGGACGGCTGAGATGGTAGAGGGCGGGCGTGAACAAAAGCAGTACGTCCGATTCACCCGGCTGCACCGCGCCCTGCACGCTGGCATGATTATCAGCTTTATGAGCCTGGCGCTGACGGGACTGACGCTGAAATTCTCATACACGAGTTGGGCGGCAGTGCTGTCCCATTTGCTGGGGGGATTTGAGACGGCAGGTTATATCCACCGGTCCGCAGCCGTGGTGATGTTCGGCATCTTCGTTGTACATCTGGTGGATGTCTACCGCTTAAAGAGGCGCGAATACGGCACGTGGCGGGAGTTCCTGCTGGGGTCAAACACCATGCTCTTCACACGTAAGGATTTCTCGGACTTGGTCGCCACGCTGAAGTGGTTCATCGGGTTGGGTTCACGGCCGGCTTATGGACGCTGGACTTACTGGGAAAAATTCGATTATTTCGCGGTGTTCTGGGGGATCGCCATCATCGGTTCAACGGGCCTTACTTTGTGGTTTCCGGTGTTTTTCACGCGCTTCCTCCCGGGATGGTTCATCAATGTCGCGACCATCATCCACAGCGATGAGGCCCTGCTGGCCACCGGCTTTATCTTCACCGTGCATTTCTTCAACACGCACCTGCGTCCGGAGAAGTTTCCGATGGATATCACCATCTTTACAGGGCGCATGGCGGTGGCCGAACTGAAAAGAGACAAGTCACTCGAGTATGAAGCCCTTGTGGCCAGCGGCAAGCTGGAAGAAAAACTCGAGGAGCCCTATCAGCTGATCGTCATCCGGGTGATCCGGGCCTTCGCCTGGATGGCGCTGGCGGTGGGATTCGGAATCGTACTCTGGATTGTGTACGCCATGCTGTTTGCATACCGGTAGAGGAGAGTCTGCGGTGGAGACGGAAGACGCAAATCGCGCAAGCATCGCATTTCCCAGCGGGCTGCTGGTTGTGCTCGTCTGTGTCTCCTCCGCTCGCTCTGGGACAAAAACTCCTGCGGGTCTGCGGGACGCGGCCGGATTGTGGTATCTTTCGCCGACTGAAACAGACCGGCGCCGAATTGACCGGCGTCATCACGAACGGCAAAAACAAGATGCCGGCGCACCAGGGCAAGCTCGACGACGGCCAGATCAAGCAGCTCGTGGCTTTTGTCCGAGACTTGGCCAAGAAAAAGTAGCTCGATCTAGAAGACTTCAGAGCGAAGAATCTTCAGCGACGCCCGGAGAGGCGTGGGGTTCTTCGCTCTTTTCACAATGAGTTCCTTCGAAAGCATCCGCGTCTGGCTTCGTCCCGCCGTCTATCTCAGCCGCAACACGCTGACTTTGACGGGGGCGGTCCTCACCAGCAGCTCGGCTCTCACCCTGATCGCGTTCTGGATCTTCAACATCGTGATGGCCCGGACGGTGGACCCGTATCTGGGGATCATATTCTTCCTGATCCTCCCCGGGATTTTCGTGATTGGGCTTGTGCTGATGCCGATCGGAGCCATTCTCGAGCGGCGTCGGCTCATTCTTGCGGGCGAGCTCCCGCTGGCTTATCCGAAGGTGGATTTCGCGGAAGCGGCGTTGCGGCGGGCGTTTGCATGGACTGCCGGATTGACGATGGTGAACGTGATTATTTTCACCGCGGCTTCCTACGAGGGCGTCACCTACATGGACACGCCGCAATTCTGCGGGCAGACCTGCCACACCGTGATGCAGCCGGAATTCACCGCGTATACCAGTTCACCGCATCAGCGCGTGGAATGTGTGGGATGCCATATCGGGCCCGGCGCAGGGTGGTTCGTGCGCTCGAAACTTTCCGGCGTCCGGCAAGTATTTGCCGTGACCTTCCACACGTATCACCGCCCCACTCCTTCGCCGGTCGAACACCTGCGCCCGGCTCGGGAAACCTGCGAGCAGTGCCACTGGCCGCAGAAATTCACGGGTAACCGGCTGGACTTGGTCCGAAAGTTTACCGACGACGAGAAAAACACCGAATTGACCACCGTACTGCTGCTGAAGATCGGCGGCCGCACCTGGAACGGCGCCGTAGGAATCCACGGCCGCCACCTGGATACAAATTACCCGATCGAGTACATTGCGACCGATCGACAGCGACAGACGATCGCGCAGGTCAGCTACAAAGACAGTACCGGCAAGGGAACCGTTTTCACCAACACGGATACAAAGCCCACCGCGGAACAGCTCGCCGCTGGCGAACACAGAATTATGGATTGCATCGACTGCCACAACCGCCCGACGCACACCTTTCAATTACCCGACCGCGCCGTGGATCTGGCCATGGCACAAGGGCGCATCAGCGCCGAGCTGCCTTTTATCAAGAAGAAAGCTGTGGAAGCGCTCAAAGTGAATTATCCCGATCGCGACGCTGCTTCGCAGGGAATTGCGGCAGCTCTGGAGGATTTCTACCGCACGTCTTACCCCGACCTGCATCGCGAAAAGCACGCGCTTGTGGAAACAGCGATCCTTGAAGTGCAAGCGCTCTACTCGCGGAACGTGTTTCCGGCAATGAAAGTTACCTGGGGGACGTATCCGAACAACCTGGGCCATACCGACTTCCCCGGATGCTTCCGGTGCCACGACGGGAGCCACACCACCGCCGACGGGCGGACCATTCCGAATGATTGCGACACCTGCCACTCGCTGCTCGCGATGGAGGAACAAAATCCGAAAGTTCTGACCGAACTGGGTCTGAAGTAGGGTTTTGAAGATGGAGCAGGCCAGCTCCAAGAGTAATCGAATGTGCGGCTTCCTGCGGCACACGCCGTGGCCCGCATTCTCCCTCGCGGCTGAACTTCTGCTCGTCCTACTTTGCGCTCTGAGGATCCACGCTCAAGCTAAGGCTCCTCCCAATCCTGACGACGATTGCCTCGCCTGCCATGGCCAATCCGACCTGAAATCGGAAAAAGGGAAGAGCGTGTACGTGGATGCGGCGAAGCACAAGGCGAGCGTGCACGCGGAGGTCAACTGTACGGCTTGCCACACCGACATCAAGGAATTTCCGCATCCCGCCAAAATCAAGAGCGTGAATTGCGCAGCGTGCCACGCGGAGCCTGCCGCCGACCTGGCGAAAGGCGTGCATGCCGCGCTGGGCGCTGATGCTTGTACGAGTTGCCACGGACCGGCACACGAAGCGCAACCCGCCGCGAGCATCGCGCCCCGGGTGTGCGCCGAATGCCACGCCAGTGAAGTAATGGATTTCAACGCCAGCGTCCATGGCGCGGCGGCAAAGAACGGCGACCCGCAAAGCCCCGGCTGCCAATCGTGCCATGGACCGGCGCACAAGATCGTGCCGGACTCGGATCTCAAGTCGCCCGTGGCGAAGAAGAATCTCCCGCAAACGTGCGCGGGCTGCCACTCGAATCCCGTCTTCGTCGCCCGGCACCCCATCCCGTTCGCTCATCCGGTGGAAGCTTATAAGCTCAGCGTCCACGGGAGAGCGACTGCGGGCGGGAATGAAGCGGCGGCTTCGTGCTCGGATTGCCACGGGACTCACGCGATTTTCTCGCCGCAGAATCCTCGCTCAAAAATCAATCACTGGAATGTGCCAGCCACGTGTGGCGCTTGTCACACCGAGATCTGGAAAACCTATCAAGCAAGCGTTCACGGACAGGCGGTGGCGCATGGATCGGCCGATGCACCCGTGTGTACGGATTGCCACGGCGAACATAACATCCTGGCGCCGAGCGAGCCGGGATCACCTGTCAATCCGAGCCGCGTCTCAGCGGTTACCTGCGGGCGCTGCCATGGCAACGAGCGGCTGGATGCGCGCTACAACCTCCCTGCCGATCGGGTTCCCACCTACGCAAACAGCTATCACGGCCTCGAATCGCGCGCCGGGGGGCAGACGGTGGCGAATTGCGCTTCCTGCCACGGGGTCCACAATATTTTTCCCTCGAGCGACCCGCGATCCACAATTAACTCCGCCAATCTGGCGCACACTTGCGGGAGCTGCCATCCCGGGGCGGGGACAAATTTTGCGATTGGGCCGGTGCACGTGCGCGCGCAGGCGAAGAGCGAAAACGTGGTGGTGAAATGGATCCGCCTCACGTACTGGGTGCTGATTCCATTTGCAGTTGTATTCATGTTCCTGCACCACCTGCTGGACTTCATCCGCAAGTTCCGGAGGAAAGGGCCGCGCAGCGAATCCGGGGCCGAAGTGATGCGGATGAATTTGAACTTCCGGATCGCGCACTGGCTCACGGTGGTGAGTTTTCCGGTGCTAGTGGTGACAGGATTTGCGCTGAAATTTCCGGAAGCGTGGTGGGCGAAGCCAATGCTGCTGTGGGAGAGCCGGTTTGCGTTTCGCGGGCTGGTGCATCGTGCGGCGGCGGTGGTGCTGCTGGCATCGCTGGCCTACCACATCGTCCACCTGATCGTGGTGCGGCGCGACCGCGTGATTCTCGAGGCGATCATTCCGCGCCTGAAGGATGCGGAGGATCTCGTGGGGATGTTCCTCTACAACCTGGGGCTCTCGGCGGCGCAGCCGACTTTCGGGAAGTTCAACTACGTGGAGAAAATAGAATACCTGGCGTTCATGTGGGGCACGATGGTGATGGCGCTGAGCGGATTCATCCTGTGGTTCAATAATTTCGCGCTGCGCTACTTCCCGAAGTGGGTTTCCGATGCGGCGACGGCGCTTCATTATTACGAAGCGATCCTGGCGACGTTCTCGATCCTCATCTGGCATCTCTATACCGTGATTTTTGATCCGGATGTGTACCCCATGGACCGGGCGTGGCTCACGGGAAAAGCGTCTGTCGATCACTTGCATCACACCCGCGCGGCGTATCTGGAAGAATTGCTGAAGGCCGAAAAACAAGAGAAGGAACCGCCGCGAGACGAAAAGATCCATCCAAAGTCTCCTGCAGGCGACTCTTAACTCGCCGGCAGAAAGATCTCCCCATTCCCGCGGCGCCGGCTCGCGGGGCGGACCGCAATCAGGGGTGACTATGCCTACTTCTTTTGCAGGCTGCGAATGTAGTCGACGAGCGACTTGATTTGTTCGGCGCTCAGGCCCTTCTGCGAGAACGCGTGCGAGGCCTTCTTTTCCTTCCCGCCGTTCGCGATCATGTCGGTAATTTCTTCGTCCGACTTTTTCTTGGCTTCGTCGGAAACAAGGCTGGGAGCTTTCAGTGCCGGCTTGCCGGCAGCGTCGGCGCCATGGCACATGGCGCATTTGGCTTTGTAGAGGTCCGCGCCGGTGTCTGCGGCGAAGGCGGCGCGAGGGATAAGCAGGAACGAAAGAGCGGCGAAGGCGACAACCAGGACAGCGCTTTTGCTGATTTTCATCAGAGGTACCTTTCGTCGTTGATTTGAATTCAATTGCGATTGCTGAGCCGAACGCGGTTCAGGAAGGGGAACACGCATGATACATCGGGCGGCGGCGAATGGCTACGGCCGATTCGCCGGGAAGCGCCCCGGAGGGCGGCGCGGGCGGCCCCGCGGAGGCAGCGCTATGATGTTAGTCGCTATTATGTTACAGTCCCTCTCAAATGTGCGTTGCGGCCTTTCGCGCCGCGGCGTGCGAGAAGGGATCTTCAGGAGAATTCCGCATGGCCAGCGCCAAAGCCGTTCCAATCCCCCCGCACTCCCCCGAGGCGAGGAGCCGCGAGTCTCTGGGGCTCCGCGAGAGAAAAAAGGCCAAATTGCGCCAGCAGATCATCGAAACAGCGATCAAACTTTTCCGCAAGCACGGATATGAGAACACGCGGATCGATGATATCGTCCGCGCCCTGGAAATCAGCCAGCCGACTTTCTTCCGTTATTTTCCGAGCAAGGAAGACGTGTTGCGAGTCGTGGGCCGGCGCGGATTCTATTGCATCGCGAAGAAGATTGAATCTGAATTGTCGAGCGAAGTGACCACGGGGGACCGCTTGCGCCGGCTCTTCCAGACGCTCGCTCGCGAAGCGGAAGCGGACCGTCCTCTGTGGCAGGCAGTGGTTCTTTCCGGAGCCATGGACCCGGTGCGGTCTCCCGATGTACGCCAGCCGGAAGAAGTGGCGGCGGGACAGCTCCGGGAAATTCTTGCGCAGGGCCAGAAGCGGGGCGAGATCACGCGCGATTTTCCGGCCGCGCACCTTGCCGAGTTCATGGAGGGGCTGTATTTCACCGTGGTGCGGCACTGGGCGGTGGACCTGCCGGGGCCGCACAAGCTGACGGAGCGGGTGCGCAGCGCGGTGGAATTTTTCCTGACCGGCGCGACGCCCTGAGCAAGAACTCGAAATCTAGCCTTCGGACGAGCTGAGCGTTGATTCCCTCAGCGGCTGAAGCCGCAATCTCATTTTGTTGTTTTCGGCACGGCTGAAGCCGTGCCCTGACGGATGATGCAAGATATGAAGGCTGCCGTACTGCACGAATTCAAATCGCCGCTGCGGTTCGAAGAGGTGCCGCGGCCGGAGCTGGGACCCGAAGACGTTTTGATCCGGGTCGAAGCCTGCGGAGTGTGCCATTCCGACTTGCATGTGGCTGATGGGGATTGGGCGCAATTGAAGCCCATCACGAAATTGCCGCTGATTCTCGGGCACGAAATCGCGGGAGTGATTGTCGAAAAGGGCGCGCAGGTAACCGAACTCGGAATCGGCGATCGTGTGGGAGTGCCGTGGCTCTACTGGTCGTGCGGCGCCTGCGAATTCTGCAAAGAGGGAAATGAAAACCTGTGCTTGCAGCAAAAGATCACGGGCGTGACCGTGGACGGCGGCTATACGCAATTCGTGAAAGCGCGGGCGAGCCATGCGGTCAAAATCCCCGAGAGCGTGTCTTTCGTTGAGGCTGCGCCGCTTTTCTGTGCGGGAGTGACCGTCTATCGCGCGCTCAAGCAGGCGAAGATTATTCCGGGGCAGCGCGTGGCCGTATTCGGCGTGGGCGGATTGGGACACCTGGCGGTGCAACTGGCGCGGGCTGCGGGCGCGGAAATCACCGCGGTTGACATCGGCGAGGAGAAGCTCCGGCTCGCAAAAGCTCTCGGCGCGGCGAATACGTTGAATGCCGCAGCGACGGATGTGGTGAAGGAGCTCCGCGGAAAAGGCGGCGTGCACGTAGCCGTTGTTACTTCCGCCGCGCGGGCTGCGTACGACATGGCGTTCTATTCCCTGCGTCCACGAGGGACACTGCTGGTGGTCGGGTTGCCCGCGGACAATATCTGCTTCCCGCCCATTCTCATGGCTGCGGGAGAAGTGAATATCCAGGCTTCGGCGGTGGGAACGCGCCAGGATTTGCGCGACGTGCTCGCGCTGGCGGCTGCGGGTAAAGTGCGCTGCCAGGTTGCCGCGCGGCCGCTTTCGGAAGCGAACGCCGTGATGCAGGAATTGCACGCCGGAAAAGTCTCCGGCCGCGTGGTGCTCACCCCGCAATAGACCTTCACCTCTTCCGGTCCCAATCTCCCGCTTGACGTTAGTTGCTCTAATGTGATACTGACTCTCACAATTCGCGATTCGAGCAGGGGGGCCTGACTCGGGATAATTCCAAATGAGCGTGTGCGAGCCGCATTCCGCGCCGGAATTCGGAAAGCAGCAAGATCGGATTCCCGCGCCGGAAGACTGCCGAGCCAGAACGGTCCCAACGCAAGAGGAAGCCAGCGCCGGGAGCAGCAATTGATGCCAGTATCGCGCCACGTTGCCGCGAGATGCCGATGGATGTTGCCGGCGGGCGGAATCGGACACGGGATTCACGATCCTGCATCCGGCTTGCCCGGTGTCACTTTTCTGTCATTTTGCGATTTGGGCGGCAACCTTCGCTCCCGGAATCCGCATCGTCACGCAAGGGGAAGTGTCCGGTATGTACGGTTCGGCGCGGAAGATCACACATCCAGAAGGAGAAGCCATGAAGCGACTTAACTCACTGGTATGTCTGTTGGTGTGGTTGCTCTTCGGGGCAAGTGCGGCTTACGCGCAGGGGGTCGGAGCGTCCGGCGAAATCAACGGCACGGTGACGGACCCGACCGGGGCGGTTGTGCCCAAAGTGTCTGTTGTTGCGGTGGCGAGCGACAGGGCCATCTCGCGCGGCGTGACCAGCGACGACCGCGGCCAGTACCGAATTACCGGGCTGCCGCCGGCAACATACGAAGTGACGGCGAAGATCGCCGGCTTCGGGACCGAGATCCAAAAAGGCGTGATCGTGGCGGTGGGCGAGACGACCGTCCTCGATTTCCATCTGAAGGTGGCGACCACGGCGGCCGAGGTTGTGGTGAATGCGGAGCCACCCGTGGTCGAGACCGAGCGGGGCAGCCAGGCCGACGCCATCAATCTCCAGTACATCTCGGACCTGCCGATTGACCGACGGGATTACCTCACGTTTACGCTGCTGATGCCAGGCGTCTCGAATTCCACGCGCATCGCTTCGGACCAGGACTTCCGCGTGAAGCAGACGCCGCAAAGCGGGCTTTCGTTTTACGGAAGCAACGGGCGTGGGAACACGGTGACGGTGGACGGCGGCGAAGCCAACGACGACGCGGGAGGAGTGCGGCTGAACCTCGGCCAGGACGCGGTGCAGGAATTCCAGATCAACCGGAGCAACTATTCGGCGGATTTGGGGTCGGCGAGCGGCGCGTCCATTAATATCGTGTCGAAATCCGGCACGAATGATATTCACGGCAGCCTTTTCGGCTATTTCCGCAACGACGCGCTCGATGCGCGCGATCCGTTTGCGTTCAGCTCGGCGCTGGCGCCGGACCCCACTTTCACCAATTTCAACACCACCTCGGAAGGTTTGCCGATTAAGAATTCCTTGAGCCGGCAGCAGTACGGCGGCTCGGTAGGCGGGCCGGTTCAGAAGGACAAGACGTTTTTCTTCCTCTCGTTTGAAGGACTGCGGCAGGATTCGCAAAACTCGGTCCCGCTGCTGACCGACAGCTCAATATTTGCGGGCCCCTCGATTGCCGGCAATACATTGCCGGCGAATGTTTCCCTGGCTGATCCGCGAGTGGCACAGCAGGCGATCATTCAAGCCCTGGCCGGATCCGGCGCTGCATCCGTGCCCTGTTTGCAGGTACCCGGACCCGGCAATTCGCCCCCTACAACAATGAACCTGCCTCCGGCGGAGTGCGCCTTCGCGCTCCAGGGTCTTCTGGAAGTCAACCCGAATTCGGTGAACCCTTTCGTCACAGCGAACCCGCTTCGGCAGGGGCTCAATGGGTTCCTCGTGAGCCAATTTGAAAACAACGGCGGCGTGTTTCCTTACAACACGCGGCAATATCTCTTCTCGGCACGGCTGGATCACCGGATTGACAGCGCGAACCAGGTGTTCCTGCGCTATACGTTCGGCCACGACCTGGAGCAATCCCCCGACGTGGAATCACTGACGGGTTTCGATGCCGGCAGCTCGATCCACACCTACGATGACACCATCGAGGGTTCATGGTTTCATCAGTTCAGCCCGTCGATGCAAAACGAGCTTCGGCTCCAATGGGACTATAACGACGGCAATTTCATTCCCAACGAGCCGGCCCAGCCAAACCTGAATATTCTTGGTTTCGCGAACAATCTGGGAACCAACATTTTCCTTCCGGATCTCAACATCATGCGGCGGTATGAAATCGCCGATAACGTCACGATGATCCGCGGCCACCACACCATTAAATTCGGCGGCTATGAATTGCTTCGCGGCTACCACGTGGATTCCCACACGTTTTTCCCGGGCCGTTTCGTTTTCGGCGAGCTTCCTGGCGCCGTACTGAGCATATGCCTTCAGTTCCCCACAGATTGCGGGCTTTCCGGAGCGCTAACGCCAGCGGGGATTACCGCGCTCCAATCGGCCGCACTGGGCGCGCCCGAACTGTACCAGCAGGGTTTCGGCAACCCGGCGACCTACAAATACGCCGGGACTCGCCCATGGACGGCCGGGTACGTGCAGGATTCCTGGGCCATCGCGCCGAATTTCACACTGAACTACGGGTTGCGGTACGAAGTGGACGGGCAATACGCGCCGCTGAACACGTACGCGAAAAACTTTGGGCCCCGGGTTTCCATCGCGTGGGATCCATTTAAGGACCACAAAACCGTCGTGCGCGCCGGTTACGGAATTTTCTACGCGCCCATTTACAACCAGATTCCCGGTGTGGATTACAGCCTCGGAGTTTTGAATGCGAACAAATCCGCGACCGAAAACCATGGTGCTGCCGGAAGCCAGGTGGGAAATCTTGTGGCCGCCTGCGGGATCGGACCGCTGGGTCCTCCTCTCCCACCAAATCTGTTCGCGGGGAATGGCAGCAGCCCGTGCAACCGCCCGATTTCCATCTTTGTGGAAGCGCTCCCGCCGGTTACGGGAGTAAATACAATGGGGAGCCCGGGGTTCAACTCGGCGGTCATCTTCTCGACTCTTTTTGCGGAGGGAGCGATCAGCTGCACCACTCCGGCGGCCGGCCAAGCCGCTTGCATCACTCCGGCGCTGGCACAGCCCCTCCTTGGCTTCAATCCGGCGAACATAAATTCAGGCCAAATAGATCCTCTCCAGGTGCTTTTTGTGAACCAGCCGAATTTCCGGAACCCGGATTCACAGCAAGCTTCGCTGGGGATCGAGCGGGAGGTGGCGCCGGGGTTCTCGATATCGGCGAGCTACATCTATAGCCACACGCAGCATCTCCCGGTGGCGATTGACACGAACGTCCTGGCGAACCCGATTGAATTGCAAACACTCCAGCTAGCGAATGGACAAGTGATCACTTACCGGGACTTCAGCCCGAGCGCGCCATTCGATCCGCTGAGTTCGCTGCCCGGTTTTCCGGCGGGCAAAGTGGCCCCATGCTCAGCGAATCCGTTCCTGTGCTACGTGAATCCGTTCATAGCGCAGAACAACCAGTACAGCTCCGCAGCGTACGCCCTCTACCAGGCCGGGATTCTCGAAGTGAAGAAGCGCTTCAGCAATCACTTCAGCCTGATTGGAAACTACACTTACAGCAAAGCGATCGACACTTCGACGGATTTCAACAGTGACTACGGCCCCCAGGATCCGACCAACCTGAATCTGGAGCGCGCCGTATCGGATTTCGATCAGCGTCACGCCGTAACGACTGCGGGAATCTTTGAAAGTCCGTGGAAAGGGAAGGTGTTGTCGGGTTTTGCGCTTTCCCCGATCGTCCAATACCACAGCGGCCATCCGTTCAACCTGCTCTCCGGCACGGCCACCAACGGCGACGGCCACCCGACAACAGGGCGTCCGCTCGGGGCTCCGCGGGATACCGGGCTTGGGCCGAATTACGTTGATTTCGACATGCGCCTGAGCTGGAAATACAAGATTGGCGAAAAATCCGAGATTCAATTGTCGGCGGACGGATTCAACATTTTGAACCGAACGAACTACGGCAGCGTGAACAACGAGGTGGGCCCGTTCTTCGGATTCATCCCCGGCTTCACGACGTTCAATGTCCACGGCAGCGCGGCGCTTTCGCCGAGCACGCCGCTGGGCTTCACCTCGGATTTCCCAAAGCGCGAAATTCAGCTTGGGGCGCGGTTCACCTTCTGATCGCTGAGGGCGAGGGCGGCGGGCCGGCAGGACGCCGCCTGCGAGTCTGATCTTCGGCTTGCCGGCAGGGCCCGGCTTCGGCCCTGAGGAGTGGGTTGTGGTGTCGCCGGAAGCCGGCGCCGGCATCGGCGCACGTCAAATAACCTCAGCAAGATTGAAACCAGGAGGTTTCAAAAATGCTCCCTATGACGAAGCGGGTCCTCGTATTGACCTTGCTCGCGGTTGCGATTTTTTTCGCAGTTTCCACCAGCACTCACGCCCAAGGGCTCACCGTAAAGACCGGCACGCTCAACGACGGCGCCGCATACTTGATCGAAGTTCCGTCGCCGTGGAACGGAACGCTGTTCCTCTACAGCCACGGATATGTGGAGCCGGGTGCCTCGAATCCCGCGGTCGACGTCGGCGATCCGGCCACTCGAGCGTTTATGCTCGCGAACGGCTTTGCGCTCGCAGGCTCGTCGTATGCTACCACCGGATGGGCTATCCAGCAGGCGCTGCCGGATCAGATCGCCGTACTCGACATTTTCGACAAAACCTTCGGCCATCCGCAGCGGACGATCGCGTGGGGCCATTCGCTGGGCGGCATCATCACGGCGGGGCTGATTCAGAGGTATCCGAACCGGTTTGATGCAGCGCAGCCAATGTGCGGCGTGCTTTCGGGCGGAGTCGCCACGTGGAATGTGGGGCTCGACGGAGCATTCGTGTTCAAGACTTTGCTCGGACTGGGTACGCCGCTGCAATTGGTGAATATCACCGATCCCACAGGCAATTTCGAGCTCTCCGAGGAGTTGCTGGCGCTGGCACAGTCCACTCCGCAGGGCCAAGCGCGCATCGCGCTGGGCTCGGCAATCGGCGATACGCCGGGCTGGTTCACGCCGACTTCGCCCGAGCCGGCGCCCACGGATTATGCGACCCAGGAAGCAAACCAGTTCTTGTGGGACCAGCAAGTTGATTTCCCATTCGTCTTCGCATTCCGTGCCGAACTCGAGGCGCGCGCGGGCGGCAATGTTTCTTGGAACACGGGCGTGAGTTACAGGAAACAGCTCGAGCACTCACCCTTCCGTGACGAAGTGAAAGCGCTTTACAAGGCGGCAGGCCTGAGCCTCGACGCCGATCTCGATATCTTGGAGGACGCGCCGCGAATCAGCGCTGATCCGGAAGCGGTGGAATACCTGGAGCACAACATCATTTTCAACGGCCAGATTCATATTCCGGTGCTGACGATGCACACCACCGGTGACGGCCTCGTGATCGTCCAGAACGAATCGGCCTATAAGAAAGTGGTGGACGAAGCGGGGAATGGCGAACTGCTGCGCAGGACTTTTATTTCTCGCGCCGGACATTGCGCATTCACGCCGGCCGAAACCATCGCCGCCGTCGGAACGCTCATCAATCGGCTCAATACCGGGAAATGGCATGACGTGGACCCGGCCGATCTGAACGCCGAGGCTACGGCGCTCGGGCCGGATTTCAATATTTTTGCCGTCGGAGCCGCGATCGTGCCGACGCCCCCGCAATTCGTCGAATTCGAGCCGGGCCGCTATCCACGGCCGTTTGACGCGCTGACGGGCGAGTGCGAATTTAAATTCTTCTGCAAAGAGCCTTTCGCGCTGCCCGCGTTCCACTGACGGCGGCCGCGAGCGGCCTGCGTAAGTTCAGTGCGCAGTCTGAGAATTCGGGTTGAGCAGAGTGGCGGGGCAAATCCATTCCCGGCGCGGCTGGAGATTTCCCGCGAGGTGCTCCTCAGGATGTGCGCATGAATGTCCGGCAGCTTTTCGATCTCTCCGGACGCGTCGCGATTATCACGGGAGGTGCGATCGGGCTCGGCCGCCAGATGGCGGAAGGATTGGCGGAAATGGGCGCCAACCTCGTGCTTTGCGCCCGCAAAAAGGAGCGGTGCGAGCAAGCCGCTCAGGAATTGCAGCAAAAAGGCGTGAAAACTCTGGCGCTCGGCTGCGACGTCAGGAATCCAGCGAGCATTCTCGAGGTTGTGGACGCCGCTGTCGCGGCCTTCGGCCGGATCGATATCCTCATCAACAACGCTGGCGTATCATGGGGCGCTCCGGTTGAGGCAATGACCCTCGAGCAGTGGAACAAGGTGCTGGAGACCAATCTGACGGGAACTTTTCTGGTTTCGCAAGCAGTCGGCAAAGTGATGATCCGCCAGCGGCGCGGCAAAATCATCAACATTGCGTCGGTGGCCGGCCTGGGCGGCTCGCCGCCGTACTTGCAGGCCATCGGCTACCACGCGAGCAAGGGCGGCGTCATCGTGTTCACGAAAGACTTGGCGCGGAAATGGGCGATGCATAATATCCACGTGAACGCGATTGCGCCGGGCTGGTTTCCCACGCATATGTCGGAGGGCGTCATCCAGAAAGGCGGAGACACGCTGCTGGCGGGTATTCCGATGGGGCGATTCGGAAATGAAGAGGATTTGAAAGGTGCGACTGTGTTTCTCGCTTCGGATGCTTCCGATTTTGTGACCGGACATGTGCTGGTCGTGGATGGAGGGCAATCCGCCTGACGGACATAAGTTCATGAACATCCCGCTCACGCCAATTCGCTTTTTGCGCTACGCCGAGCAGCAGTTCGCCAGCCGCACGGCAATCGTCTGCGGCGAGCGGCGGATCACATACGCGCAATTTGCCGGGCGCGCGAGCTTGCTTGCCGGCGCCCTTCGCAATGCGGGGATCAAGGCGGGGGACCGCGTGGCATTCTTGAGTTTGAATTGCCACCGGCTGCTCGAAGCTTATTACGGAGTTCTTGACGCCGAAGCCGTGCTTCTGCCCATGAATTTCCGGCTCGCTCCTCATGAGCTTGCTTTCATCCTGAACGATTCCGGCGCGAGGTTCCTCTTTCTCCAGAAAGAATTTCTCCCCGTGGTCGAATCCTTCCGCAAGAATGTACCGGGGGTGGAGAGATTTATTCTTCTCAACGCGCCGCCGGAGAAGGACTGGCTCGCGTCTGAAAATTACGATGCAATGCTCGAGGCGGCGAGTCCTTACCGCACGGACTTCATGCAGGTGGACGAAAACTCTCTGGCAGAACTTTTTTATACCAGCGGGACGAGCGCCAATCCCAAAGGCGTGATGCTGACACACCGGAACGTCTACCTTCATGCGCTGAGTGCTTCCATCGAGTTCAATATCGCGCAGGACGCCGTCGAACTGCACACGATTCCGCTCTTCCACGCGAATGGCTGGGGCTTGGCGCAATTTCTCACGTTCCAGGGTGCGAAACACGTGATGATTCCGCGATTCGACCCGCCGGAAGTTTTCCGGCTGATCGAGCGCGAAGGGGTCACCGCATGCAGCCTCGTGCCGACGATGGCGACCGCTCTCGTCAACTGCACCGAGCGGACCAAATACAACTTGCGGACCCTCAAGCGCGTCGTGCTCGGCGGATCGGCATCCTCGCCCACGCTGGTCCGCGAAATGGAGGAAAAATTCGGGTGCAATTGCTTCTCCGCGTACGGACTCACGGAAACTTCTCCCATGCTTTCTGTCTCGTCGATGAAGCATGGGCTCGGGTGGGAAGGAGAGCGTCGGTACGCATTGCAGGCAAGGACGGGCTATGCCGCGCCGGGAATTGAGCTGCGCGTTGTGGACGCCAACGATCAGGACGTGCCTGCGGATGGTGAAGCGATCGGGGAAATTATTGCCCGGTCGGATGGTGTAATGCAGGGATACTGGAAGCAGCCGGAAGCGACCGCGTCGGCGCTGCGCGGCGGGTGGTTTCACACAGGCGACATGGCCACGGTCCAGCCCGATGGATACATTCTCATCGTTGACCGCAAGAAGGACATCATCGTCAGCGGCGGCGAAAACATTTCTTCGCTCGAAGTCGAGAAAGCGCTTGTTGCGCACCCCAGCGTGTATGAAGTTGCAGTGATCCCGGTTCCGGACCAGAAATGGGGCGAAGTTCCGAAGGCGCTCGTCGTTTTGAAACCGGATGCGCAACTTACAGAAGCGGAGCTAATCGAGTTCTGCCGGGCGCGGCTTGGACACTACAAAGTGCCGCGATCGGTGGAATTCTTGCCGAGCCTGCCGAAAACAGGGACAGGCAAAATCTTGAAAAGAGAGTTGCGCAACAAATACTGGGCCGGCCAGGAGATGCTCCGGCCCGAATACGCCACCCGCAAGCCCGGTTAGCCTGGTCGAATGGAGCTGGTTCGATGGACTTGAATCTGACAAGCGATGAAATTCAATTTCGGGATGAGTTGCGGGCCTGGCTTGCCGCCAACGTCCCCAAGGAATGGGACGAAGTACGCGAGGAATCGCTCGAAGAGCGGTTCGACTTTCTGAAGAGCTGGCAGCGAAAGCTTTACGAAGCGGGGTGGGCGGGCATTTCGTGGCCGAAAGAATACGGCGGCCGCGGCGCAAGCCTGATGGAACAGGTCATTTTCTGGCAGGCGATGGCGCAAGCCGGCGCACCTCCGATGGCGAATGTCCTGGGCCTTGGAATTATCGGGCCAACGATCATCGCATTCGGCACCGAAGCGCAGAAAAAACGCTTTCTCAAGAAAATCCTGAGCGCCGAAGAAATCTGGTGCCAGGGATTTTCCGAGCCGAATGCCGGCTCCGATCTCGCGAGCTTGCAAACCGGGGCGCGGCTCGACGGCAGCCACTACATCGTCAACGGCCAGAAGGTATGGACCAGTTACGGCTGGGCAGCCGATTGGTGCGAGCTTGTGGTGCGCACGGATCCGAATGTTCCGAAACACAAGGGCCTCACCGTTCTGATGGTGGATATGAAAACGCCCGGCGTGGACGTGCGCCCGCTGCGGCAGATGACCGGCGAGACCGAATTCAACGAAGTGTTTTTCCGCGACGTGCGCGTGCCGGTGGAAAACGTGGTCGGCAAAGTGAACGACGGATGGGACGTCGCCATCGGCACGCTGATGCATGAACGCGGAACATTCGGCGCGGGCCTGCAAATTATCTACAAACGGAACATGGACCGGCTCATTGAGCTCGCGCGAACTCTGCGCCGCAACGGAAGCCCCGCCGCCCGGGATCCGCTGGTGCGGCAGAAGCTCGCGCAGTGCTACGCCGAAATCGAAATCATGCGCCTGAATCAGCTGCGCGCTTTCAGCCGGATCAACGCTACGGGAGTGCCGGGGCCGGAAGGCTCGATCATGAAAATCTTCTGGAGCGAACTGAACCAGCGCTTCCAGCAGATCGCGCAGGAGCTGCTCGGGCCGTTCGGTCAGCTCACGGGCGCCGACAGCTACGCGATCGACAACGGCGCCTGGTCCTACGGTTATCTGCGCTCGCGCGGCAATACGATCGAGGCGGGCACATCCGAAATTCAGCGGAACATCATCGGCCACTTTGTTCTCGGCCTGCCGCGCAGCTACTAAGGGGATCTCTCGATGCAATTCGGGCTCAGCGAAAGCCAGCAGATGCTGCGGGACAACGCGCGGAAATTTTTTGCCGGCGAGTGCCCGATCGCGGAAGTCCGCCGCCTGATGGAGACGGAAACGGCGCATGACGACGCACTGTGGCGAAAGATGGCCGACCAAGGATTCACCGGCATCATTTTTCCCGAGGAATACGGCGGCGTGGGGCTCGGCATCGTCGATCTGATTCTGCTGATGGAAGAGGCCGGGCGCGCGCTGCTGCCGGGGCCGTTTTTTTCAACAGTGGCGCTGGCCGGAGCCGTGATCGATGCCGTTGCTTCGCGCGCGCTGAAGGAAAAATATCTCGCGCCGATCTGCCGCGGCGAGGCGCGAGCCACCGTGGCGATTCCTGAAGCAAGCGGAAGCTGGGATGCTTCTGAAGCGCAGAGCTGCGTGGCCAATGGCAGGCTCTCCGGCGAAAAGCTGTTCGTTGCCGACGCCGGCGTCGCCGACACGATCGTCGTGGTCGCGCGCGAGGGAGTGTTCGCCGTGGATTCGAGCGCGCCGGGAATCAGCATTCGCCCCATGCACGGGATGGACCTGACTCGCAAGCTTTACTCCGTAAGCTTCACGGGAACGCCGGCGGAAAAAATCGGCGAACTCACGAAGCTCGCCAGAGCGCTCGATATCGCCACCGCCGGGCTTGCGGCCGAATTGGTGGGAGGCATGCAGCGCACGCTTGATATCACGGTCGAATACGCGAAAACTCGAAAACAATTCGGCAAACCCATCGGGTCGTTCCAGGCCGTGCAGCATCAGTGCGCCGACATGTACCTGGAAACGGAAAGCGCGCGCTCGGCCGCGTATTACGCCGCTTGGGCTCTCGAAGTGAACGCGCCGGATGTAGCCGTGGCAGTTTCCATCGCCAAGATGTACGCGAGCGACGCGGGCCGCACGGTGGGCAATCGCGGAATCCAGATTCACGGCGGCATGGGATTCACCTGGGAGAATGACCTCCATCTCTATTACCGCCGCGCGAAAGCGTCGGAGACCGCTTTTGGCGACGCCACCTATCATCGTGAGCGCATCGCCCGGCTGGTGATTGACGCTGGCGCTGTGGCAGCTCAGAGCGCATAAAAATTCAATCCGAGGCAATCAACCATCATGAGCGATCTGGTGCAACTGACAACCGACGGCGGAATCGGCGTCATCACCATCAATAATCCGCCGGTGAATGCATTGAGTCCGGGCGTGCCGGAAGGAATCGCCGAAGCCATCGAAAATATAGATAAAGACAGGGGCATCCGCGCGGCCGTGCTGATTGGCGGAGGCCGCACGTTCGTGGCTGGAGCGGACATCAAGGAATTCGGCAAAATCACCTCCGGCAAGACGCGCGGAGTGATGGAATTTCCGGCGCTGCTCGTTCGCATCGAGGATTGCCGCAAGCCGGTGGTGATGGCCATCCACGGCACAGCTTTCGGCGGCGGCCTGGAGCTTGCGATGGCAGGCCACTACCGTGTTGCAACTCCCGATGCGCAGGTGGGCCAGCCGGAAGTGAAGCTCGGAATTATTCCCGGCGCCGGCGGGACACAGCGATTGCCGCGGCTCGCAGGAATCGAAAAAGCGATCGAGATGTGCGCTGAGGGCAATCCGATTTCAGCTTCGGATGCTTTGAAGTTTGGAATCGTTGACCGCTTGGTCGAGGGCGATCTGCTCGCGGGCGCGCTCGCGTTTGCGCGCGAGATCGCTGGAAAGCCGGCGCCGAAAACTCGCGAGCGCAATGAAAAGCTCGGTGCGCCGGGCCAATCTGCCGGGGTCTTCGCCGCCGCGCGCGAGAAAGCGCGCACGAAGCAGCGTAATTTGCTGGCGCCGCTCGCAGCGATCGATGCTGTCGAAGCCGCCACGCGCATGCCGTTCGAAGAAGGCTCGAAATTCGAGCGCGAGCAATTCACGCGCTGCCTTTTTTCGGACCAGTCCAAAGCATTAATTCACGTTTTCTTCGGCGAGCGCGAAGTGGCCAAGATTCCGGACATCCCGAAGGAAACGCCTGTAATTCCTGTGAAAAGCGTGGCTGTGGTCGGCGCAGGCACGATGGGTGGCGGCATCACCATGGCATTCGCGAACGCCGGCTTTCCGGTCATCATGAAAGAGGCGGACCAGGCCGCGCTCGACCGCGGGCTTGCGAATATCCAGAAAAATTATGCCAGCTCCGTGAAGCGCGGGCGCTTCACGCAGCAATTCGTGGACGAGCGCTTGAAGCTGATTCAGCCCACGTTGAGCTACGACGGTTTCGAGAAAGCGGACATGATCGTGGAGGCTGTGTTTGAAGGCATGGCGCTCAAAAAGCAAGTCTTCGGCGAACTCGATCGAATCGCCAGGCCCGGCGCGATCTTGGCGAGCAACACGTCGACGCTCAGCATCGACGAGATTGCGTCCGCCACCGCGCAGCCCCAGTTTGTCATCGGCACGCATTTCTTCAGTCCGGCCAACGTCATGCGCCTGCTCGAAGTCGTGCGCGGGAAGGCCACCAGCAAAGAAGTGATCGCCACGTGCATGCAGCTTTCGAAAAAGATCGGGAAAGTGGGCGTGCTCGTGGGAAATTGCTTCGGCTTTGTGGGCAACCGGATGTTCGGGCCTTACCGCCGCGAAGCGCAGTTCCTCGTGGAGGAAGGAGCAAGCATCGAGGCCGTTGACGGCGCGCTCTACGAGTTCGGCATGGCCATGGGCCCGCTTTCGACGGGAGACCTCGCGGGCCTCGATGTCGGATGGCGCATTCGGAAGGAGAACCGTCACCTGCGCAAGCCGGGGACACGCGACCCGATCGCGGAAGATCGCCTCTGCGAAATGGGCCGCTACGGCCAGAAAACTGGCGCAGGGTGGTTCAAGTACGATGAAAATCGCCGTCAGAGCCCCGATCCTGAAATTGCGGAGGCAATTCGCAAGTGGGCTGCTGAAGCCGGAATCCCGCAGCGCCGAATTTCGAACGAGGAGATCGTCGATCGCTGTATCTACGCGCTCGTCAACGAAGGCGCGCGCATTTTGGAAGACGGCATCGCGTTGCGCGCGGTCGATATCGACATCATCTATATCAATGGCTACGCGTTCCCTGCCTATCGCGGCGGCCCGATGTGGTATGCGGATACCGTGGGCCTCAGGAAAGTTTACGATCGAGTCGCCGAATTTCATCAGCAACACGGAGAGCTTTGGCGGCCGGCTCCATTGCTCCAGCAATTGGCCGAGCAGGGCAGGACATTCGCTGATTTCAACAAAGAACAGCGTGCCACCGCCTGAGGCCGCGAAATTTCAGTGAGCCGCCTCTTTATGGTCCGGCATGGACAAGCCTCCTTCCTCGAGCCGGACTACGACAAGCTTTCCGCGCTCGGAGAATTGCAATCCCGCCACCTCGGCGAATATTGGTCGCGGCGGAATGTTCGATTTGATCGCGTTTTTTGCGGGCCGCGATTCAGGCAAACGGAGACGGCGCGGCTCGTGGGCGAGGAATACGCCAAGGCAGGCCGCGAATTTCCCGAAATAGAAGTGCTGCCGGAGTTCGACGAGTACGACGGAGAGAGCGTGCTCAAGCTGAGCCTCCTGCGGCTGCTCGAAACCGACGAGTCCATCCGCGCGCTCTACGAAGACTTCAAGAACGCGCAAACTCCCGATGACCGACGCAGAAAGTTCGAACGCATGTTCGAGCCGATCGTTCGCATGTGGGTGGATGGCGAGGTTTTGCTTCCGAATATCGAATCCTGGCCGGAATTCTGCGCTCGAGTGAACCGGGGGCTCACGAAAGTGCTGGCAAGTGGAAGGCACGGCGAGCAGAGCGTGATCTTCTGTTCCGGCGGCCCAATCAGCGTCACAATGCAGCGCGCGCTGAATTTGTCGGCTCAGGCCACGCTGCAAGTCATGTGGATGTCGCGCAACGGCTCCTACAGCGAGTTCGTGCATTCAGCCGAGCGCTTCACGCTCAGCTCGTTTAATGCGCACCCTCATCTTGACGATCCATCGTTGCTCACGTACCGCTGAAGGAGGAGCTTCCGAGCGCGCATGCCCGACTTCCGCGATCATGCGGCTGCCGTCCGGTCCGGCGAGGAACTCGATCACGCACGGCTCGAGTCCTTTTTGAAAGAAAAGTTTCCCGGCATCCCCGGGCCCCTTTCCGTGCAGCAGTTCCCCAGCGGACATTCCAATCTCACTTATCTCGTCCGCCTCGGCGAGCGGGAGATGGTGCTGCGGCGCCCTCCCTTCGGCAGCAAAGTGAAAACCGCGCACGATATGGGCCGCGAATTTCGCGTGCTTTCGAAATTGCATTCCACGTATCCGCCCGCGCCGAAGGTCCTGCTTTTCTGCGAGGACGATTCGATCCTGGGCGCGCCTTTTTATCTGATGGAACCGATTCATGGCGTCATCATCCGGCGCCAGCTCCCCGAGGGCATCGATTTCACGCCGCAAATCGCCCGCGGATTGAGTGAATCTTTCATCGACAATCTTGCCCGCCTGCACGGCCTCGACTATGCCGCGATCGGCCTCAGCGACCTCGGCAAGCCGCAGGGATATCTCGAACGCCAAGTACGCGGCTGGATCGAGCGCTATCACGGGTCGCGAACGCACGACATTTCGGAGGTCAGTCGCATTTCCACATGGCTCGCCGGAAATATTCCGCCAGCGAGCGGCGCCGCACTGATTCACAACGACTACAAATACGACAACATCGTGCTCGATTCCGCGGACATCACCAAGATTATCGGCGTCCTCGATTGGGAGATGTCCACGATCGGCGATCCTTTGAGTGATCTGGGCTCGACACTCGCTTATTGGGTCGATCCCGGCGATCCCGAGGAGATGCAGAAAATTCGCTGGGGCCCCTCGACGGCCCCGGGCTCGCTCACGCGTGCACAGCTTGCCGAGCGGTACGCACAAGCGAGCGGCCGGGATGTTTCCCCGATGCCGTACTACCTCGCATTCGCGCGCTTCAAGGTTGCCGTGATCATCCAGCAGATTTATTACCGCTATGCACAAGGGCTCACGAAGGATCCACGGTTCGCGCGCATGCCGGAGATTGTGGCCGTCATGTTGCGGGCATCTATGCGCTGTATCGAGGAACGCGCGATCTAGGGGTAGTAAAGGACCAGCCACTCAGCCACGCAGCAGGGCTTCTCGGAGCCTTCGGCCTCGACTTTAATCGAATAGACGGCTTCGATCGCATCGCGAATCTCTTTCAGAGATTCAAGCCTTACATGCGCGCGAATCCTCGTGCCGGCACGGACAGCAGCGGGGAAGCGCACGCGGTTCAGGCCGTAATTGACACCCATGCGGACGCCGCCGCGAACCTCGATCGCCTGCTTGTTGAAGTAGCTCAACAAAGAAAGCGTCAGGAATCCGTGCGCAATCGTCGCGCCGTACGGAGATTCCTTCCGCGCGCGATCCGGATCCGTGTGGATCCACTGGCGATCTTCTGTCGCTTCGGCGAACTGTGTGATGCGGTCTTGCGTGATCGTGAGCCAGTCCGTTACGCCGATTTCGCGCCCCACGAACTGTTTCAGCGATTCGAGTGAATCCACCACGAGCGGCGGCATGACAATCGGAAACCCTATTCCAGCAGATCGGGCTCTTCGCGCACGATTCGGGAAAGCAGCGGCTGGAATTGAAACCAGCCGGCCATGTGAGTTCCGACAAGCTCCCGTGTGGCAGCCGCGTTCGCCGGATCGATTTTTACAGGCGCGCCTGCAGCTTCGGCGAGAAGCTGCGCCTGGCAGCTCCGGTCCATCGTGATGAACCACCACGCCGCCTCTTCCACGGTGTGCCCCACCGTGAGCAACCCGTGATTGCGGAGGATCGCGGCTTTGTTCGAGCCGAGCGCCTGCGTGATCCGCTCTCCTTCGGACGTTTCGTAAACCACTCCGGCGAAATCCTGAAACACGGCGTGGTCTTCGTAGAATGCGCAGGCATCCTGCGTGATCGGATCGAGCAGCCTGCCGAGCGACGACCACGCCTTTCCATAGATCGAGTGCGAGTGCGCGGCGGCGATAACGTCGGGGCGCGCGCGATGCACCTGCGAGTGAATCGCGAATGCCGCCACGTTTACAGCGTGCTTCCCCTCGACCACTTCGCCGCGGTGGTTCACCAGAATCAAATCGGACGCTCGAATCTGGCCGAAGTACATCCCGAAGGGATTCACCCAGAAATGATCGGCGGCCTCGGGATCGCGCGCGGTGATATGGCCTGCCACTCCTTCATCGAATCCGAATCTTGCGAACAGCCGGAACGCAGCCGCCAGCATCTGTTTGCGATGCTTTCTTTCTTCTTGTGCGGTGGCGAATATCGGAGGCTTCGGAATGTTGAAGACGTTCGTCGCTGCTCCCGCCATGTGTCCTCCCACCGATCTGAAATTTAAATGCTAGCGTGATGCCGACGCCGCTCCCGGCCTGGCCCATTTCTTGAGCTCGTGCCTCGCGAGCGCTTCGATGTGTACTTCATCGGGCCCGTCGGCCAACCGCAGCGTGCGCACGTTGGCCCACGCCGCCGCGAGGAACGTATCCTCGCAAACGCCGGCGCCTCCATGAGCCTGAATCGCGCGATCCAGCACGCGGAGAGTGATATTGGGCGCCACTACTTTGATCATGGCGATTTCCGAGCGGGCTTCCTTGTTGCCGGCGGTGTCCATCATGTGGGCGGCTTTCAAAGTCAACAAGCGGGCCTGATCGATCTCCATGCGCGAGTTCGCAATGTCCGCGCGAATCGTCCCTTGCTCGGCGAGCGCCTTGCCAAACGCCACGCGCGACTGCACGCGCTTGCACATGGTCTCGAGCGCGCGTTCGGCGACTCCGATACACCGCATGCAATGATGGATGCGTCCCGGCCCGAGGCGGCCTTGAGCGATTTCAAATCCGCGGCCTTCGCCCAGAAGCATATTGGAGGCGGGCACGCGCACGTTTTCAAATGTCACGTCGCCGTGCCCGTGAGGAGCGTGGTCGTAGCCGAAGACTTTCAGCAGGCGGCGGATCGTCACCCCCGGAGCATCCATCGGAACGAGAACCATCGACTGCTGCTTGTGCGCGGGCGCAGAAGGATCGGTCTTGCCCATGAAGATGGCGATCTTGCAGCGCGGATCCCCGGCGCCAGAAGTCCACCACTTCTGCCCGTTGAGGATGTACTCGTTTCCATCGCGCGTGATGCTGGCTTCAATGTTCGTCGCATCGGAAGAGGCAACTGCCGGCTCCGTCATCGCAAAGCACGAGCGAATTTCACCGGCGAGCAGCGGCTTGAGCCAGCGCTCCTTTTGCTCGGGCGTACCGTAGCGCGCGAGCACTTCCATGTTGCCAGTATCGGGCGCGGAGCAATTGAACACTTCCGGCGCCATCTCGCTGCGGCCCATGATTTCGCACAGCGGCGCGTACTCGAAATTGGTCAACCCTGCGCCATGCTCCCGGCCGGGCAAGAAGAGGTTCCACAATCCGGCGGCGCGCGCCTTCGGTTTCAGCCCTTCGATCACTCGAGTGGGCGACCATCGGTCGTTCGCGATCTCCTCGTGATAACGGCGCTCGCTAGGATAGATGTGCTCGTCCATGAAGGCCTGTAATCGCTTTTGCAGGTCCTTCACTTTGTCGCTGAACTCGAATTGCACGGGAATCGCCTATTTGCCTGTGAACGCAGGGGCGCGCTTTTCCAGGAAATGCTGGACGCCTTCCTTGAAGTCTTCGCTGCGAAGGCTCGCCAGCATTTCCTCGAGGGAAACATCGAACGCTTCGGCCAGATCCTGGAACATCGCGTCGTACACCTGGCGCTTCATCACGCGGAGCGACCGCGGGCTCACGGTGCTGGCCACTTCGCGCGCGAATTCGAGCACCTTCTCCATGAACACGTCCTGCGGAAACACCTGGTTCACGAGGCCCATCCGCAGCGCTTCAGCCGCATCAATCATCCGGCCGGAGAAGAGCAAATCGAGCGCATTGGGAATACCCACCAGATGCGGGAGCATCCACGCCATTCCGTATTCGGCAATCAACCCGCGCCGGGCAAACGCCGTGCCAAAACGCGCGGCATCGGATGCGAAGCGGAGATCGCAATACAGTGTGATGACAAGACCCAACCCGACGACAGGCCCATTGATCGCGGCAATTACAGGTTTTCCGATGGCCGGAAAATACGAATACTTTCTCTGGAAGTCGGGCCTCACGCCTTTCCGCCGGGGACTCTTCTCCATCGCTTGTTTGCGGCGCCGCGCATCAATGCCACGCTCGGCCACCGAGCTCAACAACGAAATGTCGGCCCCGGCGCAGAATCCTCGGCCCGCGCCGGTAAGGATGATCACGCGCACGCCATCATCGCGCTCGGCCTCCTGCATCGCAGCGCGCACTTCGCGCTCCATCGTGGCGGTCCACGCATTGAGCTTGTCGGGCCGGTTGAGCGTGATGGTGGCCACGTGGTCGGCTACGTGGTAGAGGGTTTCCTCGCTTGGCATGGCGGGCGCGATTATATACAATGCCGGCGGCGTTAGTCACTCTCATGTGTGAGCGACTCTCAACTCCTGGCTGACGCATCCACCCCGCAAACGAGGCAAATCAAATGAACATTCTCAATCATAAATTCGAACTTGCAGCGCGTCCCGTGGGCCTTCCCAAGCGAAGCGATTGGGCCTTCAAGGAAGAACCCGTCCGCGAGCCCGCCGATGGCGAGCTGCTCGCAAAAATCATCTACATTTCGCTCGATCCCGCCATGCGCGGTTGGATGAGAGCAGGCAAGTCGTACGTTCCGCCGGTGGGAATCGGCGAAGTGATGCGCGCCCTGGCGCTCGGCCGCGTGGCGGCTTCGAAAAATCCGCAGTTTGCGGTTGGCGATTATGTGTACGGCTTGCTCGGAGTCCAGGAATACGCAATCTCGAATGGGGCCGGGCACACGAAGGTGGACCCGTCCGCCGCACCGCTGCCGGTTTATCTCGGCACTCTGGGGATGCCCGGAATGACGGCCTATTTCGGCTTGCTCGATATCGGGCAACCCAAACCCGGCGAAACGGTGGTTGTTTCCGGCGCTGCCGGCGCTGTCGGAACGGTCGTGGGACAGATTGCCAAGATCAAGGGCTGCCGCGTTGTGGGGATCGCGGGCGGCGCGGAGAAGTGCCGCTTCATCACTCAGGATCTCGGATTCGATGCCGCGATCGATTACAAAGCCGAGGACGTCACGGTAGCACTGCACACGCAGTGCCCCAAAGGTGTGGACGTTTATTTCGATAACGTGGGCGGCGAGATCCTCGACGCGGTGCTCACGCAGATCAACCGCGGCGCCCGCATCATCATCTGCGGCGCGATCTCGCAATACAACAACACGACTGCTATCAAAGGCCCCTCCAACTATCTTTCTCTGCTTGTGAATCGCGCGACGATGAGAGGCATGGTCGTTTTCGATTACGCCAATCGCTATGGCGAAGCCGCGCGCGAGATGGCAGGCTGGCTCGCAGCGGGCAAGCTGAAGTCTCGCGAGGATATCGTCGAAGGCCTGGAAACTTTTCCCGACACGCTGCTGATGCTTTTCAAAGGGGAAAACACAGGGAAGCTGATACTGCAAGTCGCGAAGGCCGAGCAATCGGCCAGTTCGAGTTAAATCAAACGGCTACGGCTTGCTCGGCTCGGTCTTCCAAAAATCGATTCCCGCGGCCTGTTCGGGCAGGTCAACCGTCGCGACTGTCTTCAGCGCATCCAGATCAATCACCTCGGCGGTCCCGGGTTCGGCGCCCACGCCTTCCACGGAAATGAACGCGTAGCGATTATCCGGAGTCACCACCGCGCCATGAACCACTTTGCGCTTCGTGGCCAGCCGCGCCAATTCCTTGCCCGTGACGGCGTCGAAGATGGACACCGACTGGCCGCGCTTGTTCGTCGCCACGAGCCGCCCATCCCGGGTCATCGCCAGGTTGTACACACCGTTCGCCGCCGGAAATTTGCGCGCGAGTTTCCAGCTCGCCACGTCCACCGCGGCGATCTCATTCGATTTGTTGCAGGCGACATACACCGTCGATCCGTCATTCGAAGGCTGCGCCCAGGTGGGCACGCACGTCAACTCGCCCATTTTCATCTGCGCGTGCGGTGCGCCTGCCATTCCCATCTCTTTTCCGGCCGTCAGCACGAAGTGCCGCGAGACTTCGAACGTGTGCGTGTCGATTTCCGCGAGCATGTCGTCCATCATGCACGCGGAATAATGTTTCGTCCCCTGCGGATTGAGCCGCGAGCCATGCGGCATGGTGCACGTCGTGATCCGCTTCACCTCGGCCATAGCCGAAGTTGCCACCACTGAAATCGACGACGGCACCATGTCGCCGTGGAAATTCGCGTTGGCCACGTAAATGAATTCGCCGTCGCGCGAAATGTCCAGCGTCGCCGGAAACAATCCGAGCGACGTGTACCGCACCACCTCGTCGGTGCCCGTCTTCAATTTCCACACCGAGCCGTCTGGACGCCCGTGTCCCACCGACACGTACAGAAATTGCTTGTCCGGCGAGACGGCAATTCCATGCGGCCCGTTGATATCGGCCGGCATGAGCCCAATGTGCGTTTGCCGCTCGATCGTGAGTCCCTTCGGCCCGAACCGCAGCAGCACCACTTTGTCCGCCGATTCGCAAACAACGTAGACGAGATAATCTTGCGAGGGTGACGATGCCGCCGCTTGCGCCACAGCAGAATTCGGCCGCGTTGCGCCCGCCAGGCAAAGCGCGAAAGCCGCCAAGAAAGCTGGCGCTGCGATCTGGGTACGTTTCCTCGAGCGCCCGGCGCCGGCTGGCGCGCCTGCCTCGGTTTCACTTCCGGTCATAAGACTGCCTCCCTGCCAGAAGATCGCGTAGCTGGTTCTGATTACGCTCCCGCCGCACAGATTGCAACCGAAAATGCGCGACGCAGCGCGAATTCTCTCGTGCGGCGATCATGCGGGACGCTGTTCCCGGCGCGAGAAAATCGGGCGGGTCCCATCGGCGCTCGCTTGAGCGACCGCAGGGCCCCAGAATCCCGGCTCTGCGTGAATGAATTCCACACCCGCGAGCAGATTCCCCCGTTCGGTGCGCAGCAGCCGCGCCACGCGGCAGGCCAGGTCCTCATTTGTCTCGAGATTGGTGAGGATGAGTTTCTGCGCGTAATTGACTTCCGTCTTGACCCGCACGAATGCGCCGCGCGCGCTCACATTGATCGTTCGGGAACGTTCCTGAAAGGGTTCGTCGCCCTCGTGGCCGTAGAGAAACACCGGGATTCGCGCAGAAATCCGTGGAGCCAGCCTCTGGTCGAGATAATGTGGTGCATTCCGGCCGTGTGCCCAGCGCGGCAGAATCGATTTGATGCTGCCCCACAATTCCCGCACGAAGGAGGCTCCCGCTCGCAAGATTTTCCGTCCATCCCCTAAAACGATGGTACACGCAGCGGCGCTCCGTGCCGAAACCATCGTCGGCCACAGGAATGATTGACTATCCTTCCCGCCGGAGTATTCTCGCGTGCGGATTTCGGCCATCGGTGGAACCGACAAATGATGCCGCCGGGCCAATTGCAACTCATCACAGATCGAACCTGATCGCGCGTGAATTCGAATTCGCCATAGGAGGACCAAAAATGAAAAGTGGTGCAATCGTCCTGGCTTTGGGTCTCTGCCTGGCATTTCCGGGCGCGGCCCTGGCGCAGGAAGTTACGATGAATCCCCCGAAGGTGCTTACGGTGATCCGCGAAGTGGAAAAGCCCGGCAAGACCAACGCTCATACGGAGTGGGAGACCGGATATCCCCGCGCGTTCGCAAAATCGAATTGGCCGACCTACTACATCGCGCTCCGCGCCATTTCCGGCGAGCCGCGCGTTTTGTTCTTGAACGGATACGATTCGATGGCCGAGTGGGAAAAAGACGGCGCCGCCCAGGAGAAAGATGCGCCGCTCACCGCCGAAATGCAGCGCCTCGATCCCAAGGACGGCGACTTCCTCACCGAGACGCGCCGCGCCATCCTCACCTACATGCCGGAATTGAGCTACCACGCCGAAGCTCCCGTGGCGGGCACGCACTACTTCATGATCACCTCCGTCCGTTTGAAGCCCGGCCACAACGATCATTTCGTCGAGATTCGCAAGCTGATTAGAGCGGCGCACGAAAAAGCGAATCTGAGCGACCGCTACGCCGTCTTCCACTTCCGGCTCGGCGTTCCCTCGGGCTCCTACGCGATTTTCGTTCCTTTGAAATCCAGCGGCGATCTCGACGAGTTCGATGCCATTCACGGCAAGACCTACGATGACGCGCTCGGTGAAGACGGCCGCAAAAAGATCGAAGAGTTCAACCGCGAAGGGCTAGAAAGCTCGGAGTCTCAGCTTTTCGTGATCAGCCCGAAAATGAGTTACCCGCCGAAGGATTGGGTGGCCGCCGATCCGTCCTTCTGGGCGCCAAAGCCCGCTGCAAAACCTTCGGCCAAATCCGGCGCGAAGAAAACGCCCGAGAAGAAATAGTGGCCAACGAAATCGACCGGCACTGTGTTTCGAGCGGGACGCATCTTTGAAGTTTCCGCCCCGCCTTTTTCCCGTAGGGGCTCGGCATGCCGTGCCCGATTTCGCCCGGGAGCCCGGGGGGAGCTCCCTGCTTTAGCAGGGGGAAGCTGCCCGCCATCATTTTGGCGGGCAGCGGAAACGCGATCGTAAAAACAGAATGGGCTTCAGCCCCGGCATTTCTTCGCGCCCGTCTGCTTCGTCTGAAGCGTCCACCGGCTTGGTCGCCGGAGTCGGGTTGTTCGGCGCCACGATGGTCGTCATGGGCGGCATCGTGGGCTCGGGGATTTTTATCAACCCGTACGTCGTCGCGAGCCTGGTTCACACGCCCTCTCTGATTCTCGGCGCGTGGGTCGCGGGCGGCGCAATCGCCTTGCTTGGAGCGTTCGTTTACGCCGAACTGGCCGATCGCATGCCCGTGGTTGGCGGCCAGTACGCTTACTTGCGCGACGCGTTTCATCCGCTCGTTGGCTTCCTGTACGGCTGGGTGTGCCTGTTCGTCATCAACGCCGCCTCGCCCGCCGCCGTTGCCGTGACGTTTGCAAAATATTTCCAGAATGTCGTGCCGGTCCCTGTCTCCGACCGCTGGATCGCCGCCGGGGTCCTCTTTCTTTTCGCCGCGATCAATCTGCTCGGTGTGCGAGCCGGGAGCGCCGTGCAGAGCGTGTTCATGGTCCTGCGAATCCTGGCGATTGCCATGGTCGTTGCCGCCGGCGCGTATTTTCTCCTCCGCTCGCCCACGGCCACGCACCCTGCATGGCATCCGCTTCTCGACCGGCCCGTATCCTTTGATCTTCTCACTGCGTTCGGCGCCACCATGGTGCCGGTGATGTTCGGCTACGGCGGCTGGCAAACAGCCAACTACGTTGCCAGCGAGATCCGCGAGCCGCGGAAATATCTTCCGCGCGCGCTGCTCCTGGGTGTCGCGGGCATCATCGCGCTCTACGTCTCGGTCAACTTCATTTACGTGGAAGCTCTCACTCCGTCGGGCCTTGCCGCCACGGCCACGCCCGCATTCGAAGTGATGCGCCGCGCCTGGGGCTCCGCAGGAGGCAGGCTCATTTCCGTGGCCATTGCGGTCTCCACGCTGGGTTTTCTGAGCCAGGTGATGCTCACCTATCCACGGATTTATTTCGCGATGGCGGAAGACGGCTCTTTTCCCCGAGTCTTTTCTCGGCTGGGATCGCGCAGCCACGCGCCCGTTTTTGCCGTCCTGCTGCAAAGCGCAGCGACGATTGCCGCTGTGCTGCTGGGAACCTACGAACAGATCCTCAGCTACGTTGTCGTGATGGATTGGCTGTTCTTCGGCCTCACCGCAAGCTGTGTATTCGTCTTTCGCCATCGGGAAGCGCTCGCGGCTGGAATGAACGATTCGCGCAGCGCCGGCTTCCGAATTCCCGGCCACCCCTGGACCACGGGAATCTTTACACTGGCTGCCTGGCTGATCACGCTCAACACCATTTACAAATATCCTCGCAATGCTGTGGCCGCTGTGTGTATCCTCCTCGCCGGGGTTCCTATCTATTTCCTGGCGCGCGGACGCAGGCCGGACTCTGCCGCCTCCGCGTAGAATTTCATGAGCCCTCAGCGGAGAGAAATTCGCTCGGCCTATCTCGAGTGGGCGAAGCTGCGCTCCCCGGCGCGCTTTCAGCTCGCTCCGAGCGACGTCCTGCATTTCCCGCTCGCCGAGCTTCGCGTCCGCATCGAAGACCTCGAAATTTCCGGGCCCGGTGGCTACGGATATGCTCCGCTTCAGCAGCGCTTGGCAGCCAAAGCGGGCGTGGCTCCTGAAAACGTTGTTCCCGCGCAGGGCACCTCGCTTGCCAACCACCTCGCCATGGCCGCGCTCATCGAGCCGGAGGATGAAGTCTTGATCGAAGAGCCGGCGTACGAGGCGCTGCTTGCCCTGGCGCTTTATCTGGGCGCGCGGATTCGCCGGTTCCCTCGCAGCTTCGAAGCCGGCTTCCAGATCGACCCGCGCGAAGTGGAACGCGCTATTAGTCCCCGCACGCGCCTGGTTGTTCTTACCAATCTTCACAATCCAAGCGGCGTCCGCACCCCCGACTCGACGTTGAAGCTGGTTGGCGAAATCGCCCGGAGCCTCGGAGCGCACGTTTTGGTCGACGAGGTGTATCTCGAGGCGTGCTTCGATTCGCCATGGCAATCCGCATTTCACCTCGGATCCAATTTCGTCGCTACAAGCAGCCTCACGAAAGCTTACGGGCTTTCGGGACTGCGCTGCGGTTGGGTGCTGGCGGCGCCCAAGCTCGCCGAGCGCATGTGGAGGATCAACGATCTGTTCGGCGTGAACGCGGCGCATCCTGCCGAACTCCTCAGCGTGATCGCTCTCGACCATTTGCCGAAAATCGCGGCCCGCGCCAGGGCGCTTCTTGCGGCGAACCGTGCTCTCCTCAAGAATTTTTTCGATGCCAGGAAGGATCTGCTCGCGATTTGGCCGGAAGCCGGAACCGTTGCGTTTCCACTGCTCACGAGCGGCCATGCCGAAGCGTTCTGCCAATTGCTCCGCGACAAATACGAGACGAGCGTCGTGCCCGGCCATTTCTTCGAGGCGCCGGACCACTTCCGCATCGGTGTCGGGGGTGAAACAGAAAATGTGCGCGAAGGGCTCACGCGGATCGCCGCCGCGCTGGATGAGCTCGGCTCGAAGCGGTGATTCTTTGCGCGGCGGCTTGTGTGCTTTGTCTTGTAGGGGCATCCGCCAGAACTCGGGCGGACCGCGCCCGCTTTCGTGCAGTAGCTTTCGCTATCCCATGATGCTTCGCGAGGGCCGCCCGTTGCTCCGAGAAAAGCGAAACGACTTCTTTCGCAGTACATCCACCAGCGCCTGGGCCGCGACGCCGAGCGGCCGGTCCTGCCGATAAACCAGATACAACCGGCGAAGAATTCGCATCTGCCGGATGCGCAGCTCTTTCAAATCGCCTCGCGCGAGTTCCCCCTCCACGCACATGCGCGGCACAATCGCCACTCCTTTTTTCATCTCCACGAACCGCTTGATGCTTTCGATCGTTGGGAGCTCCACCTCCATCCGCAGCGGAACGTGATGGCGCGCGAACATTTGAATCACTCGATGGCGGTAAGGCGACTCCACGATGTGAGCCACGAATGTCTCCTCGGCGAGCGCCGAGATGTCTACCTCGCGGCGCTTTGCCAGCCGGTGCCCGGGCCAGACCACCAGCGCGAGCGCGTCCCGGTAAAATTCCACCGCCGCCAGGTCGCGTTCTTCGGGCACATAGGAAATCACGCCGATATCGAGCTGGTGATTCAGCACTTCGCGCGGCACATCGCGCGAAAACACGCGGTGCACGCGGATTCGAATTCCCGGATGGAGCTGGCGGTAGCGCTCCAGCGCGGGCAGCAGCGCATGAATGGAGCTTTCGTTTACGCCGAGAGAAATTTCTCCGCGCTCGAGCGCGGCCAGCTCCTTGAGTCCTTTGCGGATTTCTTCGCGAAGGTTGAGCATCCGCTCGGCGTATTCGAGCAAGAGCGTTCCCGCATCCGTGAGTGTGCGCGCCCCCGAACCCTCGACAAACAGCGGCTGACCAACCCAGTCTTCGAGCTTGCGCATGGCGATGCTCACGGCCGGCTGCGTGCGGTAAAGCTTTTCCGCCGCCCGCGAGTAGCTGCGCTCGCGTGCCACCATCTGGAACACCTGCAAAGACGCCAGATCCAAAAGGTTTTCCCCGGGAAAGCCTCCATATATAAGCAATATTTATTCAACATGCAAGAAATATAAATTGGACAGGCTTGCGGCAGCCGGGGTTCACTCGGTGTGATCCACAGGAGCCACTATGGACACCGTGCGCATCTTCGACACGACTCTTCGCGACGGCGAGCAATCGCCCGGTTTTTCCATGAATCGTGAGGAAAAACTTCGGCTCGCGCGGCAGCTCGAACAACTCGGCGTGGACGTGATCGAGGCCGGATTCCCCATCGCGTCGCCGGGCGATCTCGATGCGGTTCGCGCGGTCGCGGGGGAAATCAAGGGTGCCCGCGTGGCCGCGCTCGCGCGCACGCGCCAGGAAGACGTTGATGCGGTGCTTCGCGCGCTGGAGCCGGCGGCCAAGCCGCGCCTTCATATCGTGCTTGCGACGTCGGATCTGCATTTGAAGCACAAGCTGCGCATCACCCGCCAAGAAGCGATTTCGCAGGTGCTTCGCATGGTGTGCTACGGCTCGGAGCGCTGCGAAGAAGTGGAATTTTCCGCCGAAGACGCCAGCCGCAGCGATATCGATTTTCTGTGCGAAGTGATGGAAGCAGCCGCCGAAGCCGGCGCGTCCACTCTGAATCTTCCCGATACCGTCGGCTACACCACGCCCGGCGAATATGGCGAGATGTTCCGCCGCGTCCGCGCCCGGCTGGCGGGTTATCCGGCGATCACTTTCAGCGCGCATTGCCACAATGACCTGGGCCTCGCTGTCGCAAATTCGCTTGCGGCTATTTCCGCGGGCGCCCGCCAGGTGGAGTGCACCATCAATGGGATCGGCGAGCGCGCGGGCAACGCTTCGCTCGAAGAAATTGCAGTGGCCCTGCGAGTGAGGCAAAGCCACTTCGGAGTGAACACCAACATCCGCCTGGAAAAAATCTACTCTACCAGCCGATTGCTCACCGCGATCACGGGCGTCGCTGTGCCGCCCAACAAAGCTGTGGTGGGCGCCAACGCATTCGCGCACGAGGCGGGAATTCACCAGGATGGAATTCTCAAGAATCCTCTGACGTACGAAATCATTGTTCCCGAGGAAGTCGGCGTTGCTGCGCGCCGGCTAGTACTTGGAAAACATTCCGGGCGCAATGCTCTGCGCACAAAACTCCAGGAGCTCGGTTATGAAACCACGGACACGGAGCTTGCCGAATGTTATCGCCTGGCGATGGCTCGCGCGGACGAATCGAAGCAAGTGACCGACCGGGACCTGCTGAAAATCATCCACACCGTGCGCCGCGACAAAGCGCAGGTGGAGGAAAGCCGCGGCTCGAGCGCCGCCGCAGCGCGCTAACGCGAAGGGACCTTCGAGATGAGTGGAATCAAAAAGATGATTGCACTACTGCCGGGCGACGGAATCGGCCCGGAAGTCACGCGTGCAGCTGTGGATCTGCTCGGCGATTGCGCCGCGGCTTTCGGCCACCGCTTCGAATTCCGCGAGCTGGATTTCGGCGGGATCGCGATCGATCGCACCGGATCGCCCTTGCCCGCAGAGATTCTTGCCGAGTGCCGCGCCGCCGACGCGATTTTGCTCGGCGCCATCGGCGGGCCGAAGTGGGATTCACTTCCGCTCGCGAAGAAACCGGAAAGCGGATTGCTCGGCCTCCGCAAAGAGCTTGGGCTCTACATCAATCTGCGGCCGATCCGCGTGCGAAAATCTCTGCACGCGATTTCTCCGCTGCGCGCCGACCGCGTGGCCGGATGCGACATCGAAATCGTCCGCGAACTGGCGGGCGACATTTATTTCGGCGAGCACGAGCTGCGCGGAGAAAACGGCAGCGCCCGTGCCCGCGATGTCGCCGCGTATTCGACCGCCGAGGTCGAGCGCGTGGGGCGCTATGCCTTCGAGCGCGCCGAATCGCGCGCCCGCCGCCTCACGAGCGTGGACAAAGCCAACGTTCTCGCTACTTCCGTTCTGTGGCGCGAGTCCGTCGCGAAACTCGCGCGCGAGTATCCGCGCGTCTCGCTCGAAAATCTCTACGTCGATAACGCCGCGATGCAGCTTCTGCTGCGCCCCAAACAATTCGACGTGATTCTCACGTCGAACATGTTCGGCGACATCTTGAGCGACGAAGCCGCCGCGCTCGCCGGCTCGATCGGCCTGATTCCCTCGATGAGCCGCGGCGCGAAAGACGGTCCCGCGCTCTACGAGCCGATCCACGGTTCGGCGCCGACGCTCGCGGGAAAAGACGTGGCCTGCCCGCTTGGCGCCATCTTCTCCGCGACGCTGATGCTCCGCGAATCCTTCGGGCTCGACCACGAAGCGCAAGTGATCGATTCGGCCATCGACCGCGTGCTCGACAACGGCTATCGCACGCTGGACATCGCCGAGCCCGGCGCCCGCGTGCTTCGCTGCTCCGAATTCACCGCGCAGATTCGCAGCGAAATGCGCGACGCGCTCGCTCACACCGAGCGCTACGGCTGGGGCGTCTAAATTTTTCGCAGCACGAGGCAGCTCGCCAGAATGTCGTGCAGCGCCTGCTTTCTCGCGGTGAACCCTGCCATGATGAAGCCGATGTAGATCGTCAAATATTTGCTCACCAGCTTTCCGAAAAATCGCCCGCTGGCGCGTCCAAATGTGATCCGCCGGCCGTCGAGATCGGCCACGTAAAGCCCCAAGATCATTTTGCCGGGAGTGGCCTGCCACGAGGAGCTTTCAAAGATTGCGTAGTAAATCCAGTAGAGTACGAATGAAATCAGCGCAATCCAGAAAATGAAATGGAACCCGGCTCCGGCCAAAAACGCGTCGTGAAATTCCCCTCTTGGAAACCGGCGAAAAGGCACGGACAGTCCGAAGCCCACGACCATCAGGGCGAACACAAACAGCACGGGAATCGCGAGAATGATTCCATCCAGGATGAGCGCGACCAAGCGCAGCCAGAACCCGGCGTAATACATCGGCGCCGCGCCGGCCACGGTCGCGACCGTTCCCGGCGGTGCGGGCGCGGGCTGCGCAACTCCGGTGCCGGCAATCGGCGCGCCGCACCGGCTGCAAAAGGCAGCGCCTTCGGAATATTCGTTTCCGCATCTTGAGCAGAACATTCAATCACCTCCGGTCCGGCGTTCGGGCGCGTCCAATCGATGCGCCGCCGGCTGCGCATCGTACTCAACGGAAAACCGGCGGGTCAATGCGAATGCAGCTTCGCAGGCGTTCGACCCTCTATATATACAGATACGATGCCTCCGCGCCGGAAGTTGCAGCCGCCGAGCGCCCTCGCCTACACTCGTGCGTCTAAAACCACGGAGGAAGAATCCATGCGATTTCATTTTTCGAAGTCGGCAAAGATTTTGGCGGGCGCGCTCGCGGCGCTCGCGCTTTTCGCCGGCGGCTACGTGGCCGGGCAAAACAAGTTCGGCCAGCCGAAATCCGTGCTGCACATCGTGGCGCTGCAATGGCGGCCGGGCGTGCCGGAAATGCAGCGGCAGGCGGCGCTCGAGGGTGTGAAAGACATGGCCGCAAAAATTCCCGGCATCAAGAATGTGTGGATCAAAGCCGACCGGCTCCAGCCGCGCGATTTCAATTCCGCGTTCGCGATTGAATTTCGCAGCCGCGACGCCGCGGACGCTTATGCGGAAAGTCCCGTCCACGAGGCGTGGGAGAAGGAGTATGTTCCGCTCCGCGCCGCCAGCATTTCGATTCAGTTGACCAATCCGTAGCCAGGTTCTCCGCGACAAAATCCGCTCGCAGGGTTCGGCCCGCGGTGGTAGTCTCCGCGCGATACGCAGGGGCGCGGCGCACGCGCCCCCATTCCCTGAGGCCCCAATTTTCGCGCGAAGGGAGCCACCACTATGAAGAAACTCGTTCTGGCGATTGTCGTGGCGTACATCGTTTTGATGGGGACGAATTACCTGGTCCACGAAATCTGGCTGATGCCCGATTACAACGCGATTCCCGCGAGCCATCGAAGCGCGGCCGAGATTCAGCACCGCTTCTGGGCCATGTGCGTGGGCCAATTCTTTTTTGCGGCGATGTTTGCGTACATTTACACGCGCGGGAGAGAGTCGAAGCCGTGGCTCTCGCAGGGGCTGCGCTACGGCATCGTGATGACGTTCATGACCGTGGTGCCGTATTCGCTGAGCCAGTACGTGGTGTACATCGTGCCGCACCGGCTGGCAATCAAGTGGATGATCGCCGGAGGCATTCAACTGCTGATTCTGGGCGCGATTGTCGCGGCAATTTGCCAAGAAGGTGCCGAGGCGTAGCGCACGCACGGGCACAGTCTGGCGCGAGCGAAGCGAATCGGGCCTCGGAAAGATCATTTCGCGGCCTCGCGGGCGAGTGAGGCGCGGATTTCGTCGAGGCCCAGGCGCTTGTGCAGGCTGCGGTCGAAGGCGCGATCGGAGAGCCAGCGCCGCGCGAGCACGCCGAATTTCGCTTCGCGCGTGACCACGTAGCGAGCGCGCGGCGGCTCATCCTCAATCGCGCGCAGGACCACGCGGGCGCAGTCTTCCGGCTTGTATTGTGATGCCTTCCTCGTTTTTTCCCACGAGCGCAGAAATCGCTGGTATACGCCTCGGTAGGGACTGCGCTCGGCATTTTTCGCGTATTCGGAAGAAAGCTCGGCAGCCGTCCGGTTCATGCTCGTGGGGATGTAACCCGGCTCGATCAGCACGACGTGAATGCCGAAAGGATAGAGCTCAAGCCGCAGGGCGTCGCTCACGGCTTCGACAGCAAATTTGCTTGAAGCGTACGCGCCCATCAGCGGAACCGCCACCCGGCCGGAAATCGAGCTCATATTGATGATGCGTCCGCGGCGACGGCGCCGCATTTCCGGCAAAACGCGCTGGCACATACGAATCGTGCCGAAGAGATTCGTGTCGAAGACTTTCCTGAAATCGGCAATCGTAAGCTCTTCGACTACGGCGGCGATGGCGATCCCCGCGTTGTTGACGAGGATGTCCACCGGCCCCGCGCGGCGCTCGATTTCGCTCACCGCGCGGCCGGCCGAAGCTTCGTCGCACACGTCGAGCTCGATGGCTTCGAGCGGCAGCTTGCGCTCGCGTGCGAGCTGGTCGATTGCCGCGAGGCGGTCGGCGTTGCGCCCGCCGGCGAAGGCGCGGTAGCCCTCGCTCGCGAGCAGGATGGCGGCAGCGCGGCCCAGGCCGTCGGTCGCGCCGGTGACAAGCGCAATCGCCTGCGGGCGCTCAGAAGTGGTTGAAGTCATGGCAGTTCCCCCCCGCGAAGGTATCGCAGTAGCAGGGAATTGGCGAGCGGGATGGGGGGCAATTGGCGCCCCCCGATTGACAACCGATGGCGCGGACTCCCATTTTCTGGAGGCCGCGAATTGGGCGAAGGTCAGCCCCCCTGTTTTGAGCCGATTAGACATCACGGCCGCCCTTTGTTTTGAGTGGGTTACCAGAATCTCTAATCGCACATATGTCGATTAAAAAAACCATAGGCGGGTGGCTTTGAGTCAAATGGCGAGGCCAGAAGGGGTGTTGCACCTCCGAATTGTGCCGACCAATCATCCTAAAACTATTTTAGCATTTAAGTTACTGTTCGTCAACAGATAAATAGAGCATCCGGCGGCGCTTGGGAGGCTCCTGAGCCGCTAACCCTCGGCGATGCTACAATTTGGCGCATGAAAAATTGTGGAGAGCCCGAAAGCGGAGCTACACCGGAGGGGGGCCGCGGCATGGAGAAGATCAAGATCGAGCAGCACACTTTCATGGGGTCGCTGTGGCTGGTCGGCTGGCTCTTTACGATCGGGTTCCTGCACTTAAACTTCTGGCGGCGCGTCTTCGCGATTCTCCTGTGGCCCTACTACCTTGGCGTGCACTTTAGCGCGGTGTGGCATTGATTGGCAGGCTCGTCGGCACCGGGCTCTGAACGATCTCAAATTTCAAATTTGAAATTTCAAAGAAGAGTGAAGCGTCGCTCGGTTGCGAAGCCGATTGGTGCGGAGTGCCTGGTGGTGCCTTGGTGTTCCTCTGCGAACTCGATGGTTTGCTTTGTGCCCTCTGTGTTTCAGCCGACGCCGCCGGATGAGGGGACTTAACACAGAGTGCACCGAGAAAAGCGTCGAGAGCACGGAGGCGCGGACTCGAAATGGCCAGATTGCTTCGGCCGACGTGAGGAAAACGGCGGAAACGTAGTAGGCTACGAGTCCGCTTATGGCGACTATTGACACGAGCAGGCTGCGGGAGCTGATCGCGCGCGGGCAGTGGGACGCGGCGGCAGGGGTTGTTCGAGCGCAGACGCCTGCAAGCGCCGCCGATGCGTTCATGGCGCTGCCGTTTGAGGACCAGCGAGCGCTGTTCCGGCGCCTGCCGGTAGAGACCGTTGCGGCGCTCCTGCCGCATTTCCCCTATTTTCATGCGTACGTGCTGTTGTACTCGCGTCCGGCGGAAGAAATGCGCCAGATCATCGAAGAGATGAACATCGCCGAGCGCGATCATTTTCTCGACGAGCTGCCCGAAGAGGCGTGGCAGAGCCTGATGAATGCGCTGGCCGGCGCTGCGGCGGCTCATGCAGCGCCGCCGGTTCCCGAAGCGGCCGCCGCGCCACCGGCCGTCGCTGCCGCGCCGCCGATTATCGAGGCGCGGAACATCGCTAAAAAATATGTGCAGCCGGACGGCCACGAAATTCAGATTGTGGCGCCGCTGGATTTGTCGCTCGAGCCGGACACGATTGTGGCGCTGCTGGGACCATCGGGATCGGGAAAATCCACGACGCTGCGGATGCTATCGGGGCTGGTCGCGCCGTCGAGCGGAGAAGTGCTGTGGCACGGGACGCCGATCGCGCAATCGCAGCCGAACGTGGCCATCGTGTTTCAGAGTTTCGCGCTGTTTCCGTGGCTGACGGTGATCGAAAACGTAGAAGCGCCGCTCGTGGCGAGGGGAGTAGAGCACGAAGGGCGGCACAAGCGCGCGCTTCAGGCGCTCGGGACCGTGGGGCTGGCGAATTTCGAGCGCGCGTTTCCGAAAGAACTTTCCGGCGGGATGAAGCAGCGCGTGGGATTCGCACGCGCGCTGGCTGTGGAGCCGGAAATCCTGTTCATGGACGAGCCTTTTTCGGCGCTGGATGTGCTGACGGCGGAAAACCTGCGCGGCGACCTGATGGATTTGTGGCTGGCGAAGAAAATTCCTACGCGGTGCATTTTTATGGTGACGCACAACATCGAAGAAGCGGTGCTGCTGGCCGACCGCGTCGTGGTGCTGGGAGGCAGCCCGGCGAAAATCCGCGCGGATTTCCGGCTGCCGCTCGAGCGGCCGAGAGACCGCAAGGCCGCGTCGTTTTTCCTTTACGTGGACTACATCTACAAAGTGATGACGCAGCCGGAGCTGGAGCTTGCCCCGCCGACGGAACCGCGCAAGAAGCCGCGATTCGAACCGCTGCCGCACACGCGGCCCGGAGGAATCGCTGGCCTGCTCGAATTGCTGGTGGACCGTCATGACCAGGAGGACATGTACCACCTCTCGGAGGATTTGCTGCTCGAAGTGGACGATTTGCTGCCGCTGATCGAAGCCGCGACGCTGCTCGGGTTTGCGACGGCGCGCGAGGGCGATGTGGCCATCACGCCAGAAGGCAAAGCCTACGCCGCGGCGGACATTCGCACGCGGAAATCGCTGTTTCGAGAGGCGGCGCTCCAGCGCGTGGGCCTGCTGCAGCACATCCACAGCGCGCTGGCGTGCAAATCGGATCACAGCATGCCGCTCGAATTTTTCTGCGACCTCCTCGACGAATACTTCAGCGATGAGGAAGTGAAGCATCAGATCGAGACGGCACTCGATTGGGGGCGGTACGCCGATATTTTCACCTACGATCCGGAAACCGACCGCCTGCGCCTGTATGAAGCCGGCGCGCAGGACGCCGAGAGCGTTTCCCTGCACTGATGCGCGCCTCCGATTTCAATTTTCGCGGCTTGCCGCTGTGGGGAAGAGTGCCCGCGTCGGTCGGCTCGCTGCTGCGGGACGCGCCCGTGGTGCTGGCGGGGCTCTCGATGTTTTACGTGCTGCTCGCGTCCACGCACTACTGGCTGGCGCCGCCGAGCCCGCAAGTGCAGATCCGGCTCGAGCCGAACGCGCTGCCGGGGTATGCGGCGCTTTCGGTGCTGCGAATTTTTCTGGCGTACTTGCTGAGCCTGCTCTTCACGCTGGTGTACGGCTATGTGGCGGCGTACAACGCGCGCGCCGAACGCTTCATGATCCCGCTGCTCGATACGCTGCAATCCATCCCGGTTCTGAGTTTTCTTCCGGGAGTGATGCTGGCGATGGTGTCGCTATTTCCGCGGCAGCAGCTCGGCATCGAGCTCGGGTCGATTGTGCTGATCTTTACCGGGCAGGTGTGGAACATGACGTTCAGTTTTTATTCGTCGCTGAAAAGCATTCCGGAGGAGATGCGCGAAGTGGCGCGGGTGTATCGCTGGAGCTGGTGGCAGAGGTTCACGGAGATGGAGCTGCCGTTTTCGGCGATTGGGCTGGTGTGGAATTCGATGATGTCGGTGGCCGGCGGGTGGTTTTTCCTGATGGCGTGCGAGATGTTCGTGCTGGGCGACCGCGATCTGCGGCTGCCGGGGCTGGGGTCGTATCTTCAGACGGCGGCGAATGCCGGCGATACGCGCGCGATTCTGTTTGGAGTGGGCGCGATGGTCGGCGTAATCGTACTGATGGATCAATTGGTGTGGCGCCCGGTGATTGCGTGGGGCGAGAAATTCAAATTCGAGCAGGTGGAGGCGTCGGAGGCACCGCGTTCGCCGGTGCTGAATTTTCTGCGGCGTTCGAAGCTGCTGAACTGGGTGGCGGCGATGATTGTGCTGCCGGTGCTGGAAAAAGTTCAGCTCTATTTTGCGCGCCCGCGCCCGCCGGAGTCGCACCTGGCAAGCGCGAAGGGGGCCGAGATCTGGCTGCGGCGCGCTTTTTTGGCGGTGGCGCTTGGAGCAATTGGATTCGCGGCCGTGAAGATGGTGATGCTCGTGAGCGGATTGCGCGCGGCGGAGGCGCGATCGGTTTTCGTCGGGGCGGGAGCGACTTTTCTTCGCGTGGAATTGACGCTGGTGCTGGCGGCGCTCTGGACGGTGCCGGTGGGCGTCGCCATCGGGCTGCGGCCTCGGCTTTCGGCGCTGGCGCAGCCGATCGCGCAAGTGGCGGCGTCGGTGCCGGCCACGGCGCTTTTTCCGATCATCCTGCTGATTTTGATCCGCGTGGGGCACGGACTCGGCGTGGGGTCGGTGGTGCTGCTGCTGATCGGGACGCAGTGGTACATCCTGTTCAACGTGATCGCGGGGGCGTCGGCGCTGCCAACCGATCTGAAGGAAGTGTGTGAAGTGTTCCACTACGGGCTGGTGGAACGCTGGAGAAAACTGATTTTGCCGGGAATTTTTCCGTACCTGGTGACGGGGCTGGTGACGGCATCGGGCGGAGCGTGGAACGCGAGCATCGTGGCGGAATATTTTCATTTCCGCGGGCAGACTTTTTCGACGACGGGCTTGGGAGCCGTGATCAGCGCGGCTACGGACGCGGGGAATTTTCGCGTGCTGCTGGCGGGAACGTTGCTGATGGCCGCGATCGTGGTCACGATCAACCGGTTGTTGTGGCGCAGGATGTATGCGCTGGCAGCGACACGCTACAAATTGGAAGCCTAGTCCGTTAGGTCCACGGGATCCCTCTTCACGGCGATTTCAAATTTCAAATTTGAAATCAAATGTGCTTGCGCGTGACGACGGATAGCATGTTTTTTTGCAGGATCACTGAAGATGCGAGGACTCCGCCCATAGCCGCGCCCACAACGCCAAGGACGGCAGCGTCCTGTCCGGTGAGGAACAGATTGCGCACCGGCGTGCGCGGCCCGAGCGAGCGCAGGGTGAAACGCGCCGGGGTGGGCCCGAGGCCGTAAATTTCGCCCTGCGGATAATTCGCGAAGTGGCGAGTCGAGAGCGGAGTGGACAATTCGGCCAGGGCCACATGGCCGCGCGTGGAAGGAACTTGCGCGTAGAGCACCGCAAGGAAGCGCTCGGCGAATTTTTGCTTGAGGGCGTCGTATTCGGAGCCGCGTTTCCTCCAGCGATCATTTTCCCAGGGACGAAACCAGTCGTAGTTGGCTGGCGAAATGAGTTCGACGGTGCCACGGCCCGGATAACGCCCGGAGAACTCCGGATCTTTTGCGGAGGGGAAGGAAATATAAACGAAAGGGAACGGCTGCGAAGGATCCTGGAGGAAGCGGTGAAGATTTTCGTCGTGGGCGGGACCGGGATTGATCCAAAGATTCGTGCCCTCGAGGCCGAGTTCGGCGGCAGTGCGGTCGAGGCCAACATAAAGACAAAGATGGGCCATGGACAGCGGGAGTGAATCGAGCGCCGCGCTCTCGGTCGCGACGTCCGGGAGATTCGGAGGCAGCATGCGAAGGGTGTTGCGCGCTCCTGCGTCGCTCACAACGATCGCGGCGCGGAATTCGCGGCCATCGGCCATGCGAACGCCAATCGCGCCGCCGCTCTCGGTGAGAATCTGGGCAACCTCTGCGCTCGTGACAATCATGCCTCCGGCGCGGCGAATGACAGGCTCGATCGAATGCGCGATGCGGCTGGCGCCGCCCGCGGGGTAACTCGCGCCTTCAAAATAGTGCCGCACGATGATCGCGTGAATGCCGAAGCTGCTTTGTTCCGGCGGCAAACCGTAATCTCCCCATTGAGCCGTGAGGACGCCGGCAAGCTCCGGGTTGGAGGTGAATTCGCGGAGGACATCGGCTGTCGTGCGGCCGGCATGGCGCAGGAAAGGCCAGCGCAGCAGGCCTCCGAGAGAGCGGGAGAGGAATTGCGGGAGCGATTTTCCGGCGAAATAACCCCCGCTCCAGCGGGCGCAGGAGTTGACGGTGGAGAGATAGCCGTCAATCGCGCGGATTTCCTTCGGGAAATAGGATTTCAATTGCTCACGGAATCGGGCGGCGCCGGTTGGAAAATCGTAGCGGTTGCGGCCAAGAAGGACGCGGTCATACACTTCGGGCATCGGCGCCCACGGCAGGCGGCCTTCAGTTAGGTAAGCGAACACCCTGCTGACGGCGGATGCCGGGTCGCGAAGTTCGCCGACGTAGTGAAGGCCGACGTCCCATTCGAATCCCGGGCGGCGGAAAGCGTGAGTGAAACCTCCCGCGGTGTAGTGGCGCTCGAGAACGAGAACGCGGCGGGAGGCATGCTTGGCAAGGAGGGCCGCGGTCGTGAGGCCGCCGATGCCGGAACCAATCACGATGGCATCAAAAGCGCCTTCGATTTTAGTTTGGCGATAGGGGATGCCGGCGGGATACAAGGCGTGTTCTCCGGGGCAAGCGGGAATTAGTTTGGCACAACTAGATTGGCCTCATAAAGGCTACGAGCGGGGACTGGCGAATGTTACCGCGGGATGAGCGGAAAATAGAAAAGGGAAATTGGAACAGGGAAACAAAGAACTCAGCGGCGCGCGCCTACGCGCTATTGGATTTGGACGAGGCCGGTGTCGCTGGCGGGCGGCGACTGGCGCGGTTGCCAGCGCGAGGGCTCAACCGAACGCGCCCGGAAACGATTGACGATGCGTCCGACATTGATCGAGCTCTGGATGAAATGACCCACCTTCAAGGGGCCTGCCAGGCCCACGCCGCGGATCCAGTGCAAGCCGCTGCTGATCGCGCAGCCGCACTGCGAGCAATCGGGCGAACCGCCGAAAACGCAAGGCTCGACGCGACTTTCCAGGTCCGCTGAGTAATTCGCCGACATCCTGGCAAAAACACAATCCGCGGGATTTTCCGGCGGATGAAGAAGCGCGTTCGCGAGCCCTTCGTGGAAGAGGAGCTTGGGAAAGCGCCGGGCCAGAGCAGGCAATTCGCGAGCGAGCGTGGCGCGCTGCTCCGATGAGAGGATTTCGGGCGCTTGCTCTCCGATTTGTGGCGTGTACACACTCACCCAGATTCGATTGACTTCTGGGCGGCCGCTCCAGAAAGAAACGTACTCATCGAGATAGCCGGGCCGCTCGAGCATGGGGCGCGTGATCGTCCAGTGAATGTTGACCTCGCGGCCTTCGATATTTTTCAGGATGCGCTCGTAAGTGGCAGGCTTGCGGCGGATGTCGTGATCGGGCGCGAGACCGTCCACCGAGACAGCGACGCGCAGGCGCGGGATTTGCATCCACTCGGGCGGAATCGGAATCACGGCGCTGGTGACGACCAGCGTAAAAACGTTCATTTCGCTGAGGGCGGGAAGAATCCGGCCCAGCTCGCGATGGCGCACCAGCGGTTCCCCGCCCACAAGCGAAACGTGCAGCGGCTTGTGCTTGCGAACCAGCGCGACCACCCCTTCGACCAGCGCGTCGCCCCGGAAATCGCTGAGCTCGGAGAGGGTCACGCCGCCGCCGAGGTGCTGGTCGCCATAGGCATAGCAGCCGGGACAACTGAGCGGGCACTCGCGCGTGATTTCAATCGAAAGCATGGGCACGCGGCCGGCAAGGATGCGTCCCCAGGAAGCGAAGATTTCGCGGGGGCGCAGGCTGGGATTGGGCGCTGCGGTTGCCGATTCCATGACAGATAGGATGCCTCCGCCGGCGTGATGGGTGCGTTGCTTTTTCTCAATAAGCAACCGCCGCCGGGGATTATATCCTCGAAAGAAAGTTAACAGCACTCCGCACGAGTCCCAGGCGAGCTGCTGAGGCCGAGCCGCTTGGCGAAACCCTGCGCGCATTGATCGAGCTTGCGGCAGCGGCAGCGCGTGGCCAGCGATTCGAGCATTTCTTTCATGGCGCGCGCTTTGGCAATCGTCGATTCGAGCTCGCGGATTTTTGCACGGGCGAGTTTTTTCCACCGCGCCGAGGCCGGCGTCGATTCGGGAAAGCCGCGCAGAAGTAGCCTGACTTCGGGCAGCGTGAAGGCATTCTCCTTGGCGAAGCGGATGATGATCAGCTGCGGCAAAGCGTCTGAGGAGTAGATGCGGCGCCCATTGACGCGGGCAGGCGGCTTCAGCAATCCCTCCTTTTCGTAGTAGCGGATGGCGGAAGCGGCGATTCCGGCCTTCCCGGCAAGGCCTCCGATGGTCATCTGTCCCTCTCTTGAAACTTTCGCTTGACTTAAAGTTAACTTCAACTTCTAGCATAGGCGCCGGGGCGAAGACAAGCGAATCAAGGAGAAGGACCGTGAAAAATCGAAATTCGAACTTCGGATCGGTCGCCGGAGCCGCTGCGCTTTTGGGAACTTTTGCGATTGTGGCGCTCGGCGGATTGCCGGCGCAGCCTCAGAAACCGGTGGCGGCTTCTTCCGTTCCTCCGAACGACAGGTTGACGGAGGTATCCGGCTTCTATTGCAATTTGAAAGCGGTCACCCCGGCGGAGCGAGCCCACCACGGCCAGCTCACCCGGAAGCTGATGGGGGCGAAGCTCGAGACGAAGGAATTGACGGATGGCTATGCCTTCCGGTTCGACGCCGAAAGCGTTTCGCTCGCAGAACTTGCAGACTGGGTCTCGAATGAAAAGAAGTGCTGTCCATTTTTCGAGTTCAATATTCAGCTTGAACGGGATGGCGGGGCGTTGTGGCTGAAACTCAGCGGGAGCGAAGGAGTGAAACCATTCATCCGGTCGGAATTCGGGATTCACGGGGCGTCGGAAGCGAGCACGATCAGTCGCGCAGTGGATGAGTGGGTGACGAAGTCCGAGGAGCTGCTCATCCCCGCGGCGGAGGCGATGCCCGAAGAAAAATACTCGTTCGCGCCCACGAAGGGAGAATTTCAAGGCGTGCGCACCTTTGCGGAGCAAGTGAAGCACCTGGCGGCGGCGAATTTTCAGTTGGGCGCGCTCAACCTGGGCGAAAAGCCGCCGCATGCCGAGCGCGGAGAAAAAGCGCCGGAATCCGTGCGGACAAAAGCAGAGATTGTGGAGTATTTGAAAGCGTCATTCGCGTATCTTCACCGGGCGGCAGGAGCGATCGATGAGAAAAATGCGGCCACAGCGGTCGATCTTCCCGGCGGGCGGCATGGCACGCGCGTGGGGTTGCTCATCGATGCGCTGGCGCACTCGCAAAATCATTACGGGCAGATGGTCGAATACTTGCGGATGAACGGAATTGTGCCGCCGGAAAGCAGGTGAGCGGGAAACAAAATCTAGTACAAACCCACGATTTGAAATTGGAAATGGCTCTGTTGAGATCCTGCGGGGTGTGGCTTGGCACAGATGCTGGCGCGACTTATATGGCGTCGAAAACAAAGCGGAAGCAAGTTTCCGCACTCCACAGGTCTCGGGGCGGCGCTGCGGAATTAGGCGACGATTCGGAAATTGGCGGCGCGGGCACGGCGTGCCGTGCCCCTACACGAAACCTGCAGGAGCGTGGCGGCGGATGGACGGCGGCGAGGAGCAGTGCTAGGATTTGAGTCTCACTGAGGCACGCCATGGGACTGCTCTGCTTGGTCTCTTCCTATGCAGAAACACAGAGGGTCGGCTTGCGGTCGCGCCGTTTTCTTTTTTGGGCGAAGCTTCGGACTTTCTCCTTGAAGCCACAGTGACGGGAGGCTCGGGCATGATTTCCTTCCGTGTGAATGGAAAACCGGTGGAGTTGAACGTGGACCCGGCAATGCCGCTGCTGTGGGCGATTCGCGAAAACCTGGGGCTGACCGGGACGAAATTCGGGTGCGGCGTCGCGCAGTGCGGGGCGTGCACGGTATTGATTGATGGCGGAGCGGTGCGGTCGTGCGTGACGCCCGTTTCGCGCGCGGCAGGGCGCGAAGTGACAACGATCGAAGGCCTCTCCGCCGACTTGAGCCATCCGCTCCAGCGGGCATGGATTGAAATTGACGTGCCGCAATGCGGCTATTGCCAGTCGGGACAGATCATGAGCGCGTCGGGGCTGTTGCGTGCAAAACCGAAACCCACCGACGAGGATATCGACCAGGCCATGACCGGCAACATCTGCCGCTGCGGGACCTACCCGCGCATCCGGCGCGCGATTCATCGCGCCGCGGAGATGATGGCAGAGCGAGGTGCGAAATGAGCGCGACTATGATGGAGCGCCGCGAATTCTTGAAAGTGACGGTGGGAGCGAGCAGCGGCCTGCTCATTGGGTTTTATCTTCCATTCGCGGGGGCAGCGGCTGCCGCGCCGGCGGGTGAAGTGTTCAAGCCGAACGCATTCGTGCGCATCGCGCCCGACGAAACAATCAGCGTGGTGTGCAACCACTCCGAGATGGGGCAAGGAGTGTACACCTCGCTGCCGATGCTGCTGGCCGATGAGATGGACGCGGACTGGACGAAAGTGCGCTACGAGCCCGCGCCGGTGGATCCCGCCTACAACCACCCGGTGTTCGGGGTTCAGATGACGGGTGGAAGCACTAGCACGTGGTCGGGGTTTGAGCAATATCGCAAGGCAGGCGCGGCCGCTCGGGCTGTGCTGGTGGCGGTGGCGGCGCGAGAGTGGAGCGTGGCGCCGGAAAAATGCACGACGGCGAATGGGTTCGTGGTGAATGGCGACACCGGCGCGCGGCAGTCGTACGGTCTGCTTTCAACCAAAGCGGCCGGGATTCAGGTGCCGGCTCAAGTGGCGCTGAAAGATTCGAAGGACTTTCACCTCATCGGGAAGCCGCTGAAGCGCCTGGACACACCGGAAAAATCAAGCGGGAAAGGTATTTTCGGAATCGACGTGAGCCTGCCGGGAATGATGACGGCGGTGGTCGCGCGCGCGCCGTCGTTTGGAGCGAAGCTGAAGACATTTGACCCGGCCCCGGCGATGGCGGTGCAGGGAGTGCGGAAAGTGACGCAGGTGCCCACGGGCGTTGCCGTGATCGCGGATGGATTTTGGGCAGCGAAGCGCGGCCGCGATGCGCTGCACATCGAGTGGGACGAGAGTGCGATGGCGGGTTTCAGCACGAAGTCGCAGCGGGAGGAATACGCGGCACTGGCGCGGCAGCCGGGACTTGTGGCGCGCAAGGACGGCGACGCAGCGGCGGCGCTGGCGCGCGCAAGCAAGAAGCTCACCGCCGTGTACGAGGTGCCCTATCTTTCGCACGCGATGATGGAGCCGCTGAATTGTGCTGTGGATTTGCGCGCCGATCATTGCGAGATCTGGGTGGGCACGCAGTTTCAGACCGGCGACCGTTACGCCGCGGCGCAAATTGCGGGGCTCAAGCCGGAGCACGTGGAGCTTCACACCACGCTGCTCGGAGGCGGATTCGGGCGAAGGGCAAATCCAGCCTCGGATTTCGTCGGTGAAGCAGTGCACGTGGCAAAGGCCGCGGGCGCGCCGGTGAAAGTAATTTGGACACGCGAAGACGATATGCACGGCGGCTTTTACCGCCCGGCGTATTATCACGCGCTCGAGGGATGCGTCGATTCGGGCGGCGCGCCGCTGGCGTGGTCGCACCGCATCGTGGGGCAGTCCATTCTTGCGGGGACACCGTTCGCCGCGATGGTCAAAAATGGAATCGACGACTCTTCTGTCGAAGGCGCGGCCGATTTGCCCTATGCGATTCCGAATGTTTCCGTGGAACTGCACACTACGAAGAATCCTGTGCCGGTACTGTGGTGGCGGTCGGTGGGACATTCGCACACGGCGTTCGTGAAGGAATCGTTTTTCGACGAGCTATGCGCAGCAGGTGGGAAAGATCCTTACCAGATGCGGAGGGCGCTGCTGGCGGGCCATCCGCGAGAGCTGGGCGTGCTGGACCTCGTAGCCGAAAAGTCAGGTTGGGGGAAGCCGCTGCCGGCAGGGCGAGGGCGCGGGATTGCGGTGCATGCGTCGTTCGGGAGCTTCGCTGCGATGGTTGCCGAGGCGTCGGTTAGCGACGGCGGAAAGGTGCGGGTCCACCGAGTGGTGACCGCGATCGATTGCGGGCGATACGTCAACCCGGGAATTATCGAAGCACAGCTCGAGGGCGGAGCGATTTTCGGGATGACCGCCGCTCTTCACGATGAACTGACTTTCGAGGGCGGACGCCTGCAACAAAGCAATTTCCACAATTATCCGATGCTGCGCATGAATGAATGCCCGGAAATCGAAGCGCATGCGATTCGCAGCGACGAGAAGCCGGGAGGCATCGGAGAGCCCGGAGTGCCGTGCGCGGCGCCGGCGGTGGCGAACGCGATTTTCGCCGCGACAGGCAAGCGCGTACGGAAGCTGCCGATTCGCATGTCGGAAGCAGTGTAACGGGCGACGCCTGCTCCGTGGAATAAGGCGACATTTTCACAGGTGCTGCGATTTCCACAGGTTAACGCTTGAAAAACAGGCGGCGAAGGCTTGACGAAACGGCAGAAATGGGTATACTGTTTAGATGTCGGCGGGACCTCGGATCGTCGGGGAGTCGTCTGACGTACCGGGACCGCCCACAAGTTGAGGTGAGGTTGGTTACGAACACCGGGAAACAGAACAACGAGCTTCGAGCATATGCGTCCGGGAGGCTGCGCGGATAGAACGCGGCCAAAGCGAACGGACGTACATGCCCGGCGCTCGATGCCGGGTTTTTTATTTGTGGGAAGGAAAATCGCAGGGCCGGCTCCAAATCGGCACTGCGCTCCGCCGGGAGCGGAGATTCCGATCGCAGTTGAATCGGAAATGGTCTTTGACAACTGAAGGAAGTAGGCATGCGCTATGCGAATCTCAAGTTCGCATGGTGCAGACCGCAAGTTTTGCTCGAGAGTAGCGCAATGTGGAAAGGCGAACTTGCCTGGCGCGCCGTGTGCGTGCGCTCGGAGCTCCGATGCATTCGGGGCGAAGAGCCGCGCAGACAACTCGGAAGCACGCGGACCGAAGAGCTTGCAAGACTCGTCGGAAGGCGCGTTTCCGGGATCCGAATTCTTCGGATCGCTTTAGGTAAGTTTTATGGTCAAGCTACTAAGAGCGTACGGTGGATGCCTTGGCGCCAACAGACGACGAAGGACGTGGCAAGCTGCGAAAAGCCTCGGGGAGCCGCAAGCAGGCTTTGATCCGGGGATGTCCGAATGGGGAAACCCAAGCTGGTAAAACCGGCTTACGGCCCGCTGAATCCATAGGCGGGTGCGAGTCAACCCAGGGAAGTGAACCATCTCAGTACCTGGAGGAAAATAAATCAAACGAGATTCCGAAAGTAGCGGCGAGCGAAATCGGAACAGCCCAAATCCCGGTGCTTGCACCGGGAGGTTGTAGGACCGCGTGAGTAGAGTTACCAATCCGGAGGCTAGGTGAACCTGCTGGAAAGCAGGGCCAAAGAATGTGAAAGCCATGTAGCCGAAAGCTTACCGGACTCGAAGCGGGATCCTGAGTACCACGGGGCACGAGAAACCCCGTGGGAAACCGGGGAGACCACTCTCCAAGGCTAAATACTCGTTGGCGACCGATAGTGAACTAGTACCGTGAGGGAAAGGCGAAAAGCACCCCTGCGAGGGGAGTGAAATAGAACCTGAAACCGTATGCTTACAAGCAGTCAGAGGGCTATGCCGTGTCTTCGGATGCGGAATGCCTGATGGCGTGCCTCTTGCTTAATGAGCCGGCTAGTTATTCTCACGCGCGAGGTTAAGCGAAAGCGAGCCGTAGCGAAAGCGAGTCCGAACAGGGCGATTAGTGCGTGGGAATAGACGCGAAGCGGGATGATCTACCCTTGGCCAGGTTGAAGGTCGCTTAACCGCGACTGGAGGACCGAACCGTTGTGAGTTGAAAATCGCTCGGATGAGCTGAGGGTAGGGGTGAA
>Ga0187781_10000082_pt1 | contig 61668 bp, 53 predicted proteins | sample 0715_SJ02_MP02_2_FD_132447 | JGI IMG/M metagenome (GOLD analysis project Ga0187781, IMG submission 132447) | Tropical peat soil microbial communities from peatlands in Department of Meta, Colombia - 0715_SJ02_MP02_20_MG | ecosystem: Environmental > Terrestrial > Soil > Wetlands > Peat | place...
GATCTGATTAATTTCATCGGCAAGAAGGGCCTTTAAGCGTGTGTAGTGCGGGCGCCCTCGCCCGCAAACAAACTATTGTCATCCTGAGCGAAGTGTTTTGGCTTTTGCGGAAGGATCAAGGGGGCCGCGCTATCGCGAGGAATCGCGATTGCGCTTTGGCACGACGCGCCCCCTGCTTACTCAATGAACATGTCCAAACTCTCCATTCGCAACTTGCCGCTGAATGATCGCCGCATCTTCATGCGCGTGGACTTCAATGTTCCGCTGGATGACGGCCGTGTCATGGACGACACCCGCATCCGCGAGACCTTGCCAACCATCGAATATGCGCTGCGCCACGGCGCGCGCCTTATTTTGGCCTCCCATTTGGGCCGTCCAAAGGGAAAGCCCAATCCAAAGATGAGCCTCAAGCCGGTGGCCGAGCGTTTGCGCATGCTGCTCGATCGTGAACTCGCCCGCGGAGAAAACGTTGGCTTCTGCCCCGATTGCGTCGGTGTCGAAGCTGAGGAAATGGCGGGCAAGCTGGAAAAGGGCCAAACTCTGCTGCTCGAAAATCTCCGCTTTCACGCCGAAGAAGAAGCCAACGACGAGAAATTTTCCCAGCAGCTTGCCAGCCTTGCCGATTACTACGTCAACGACGCTTTCGGCACGGCTCATCGCGCCCATGCCTCTACCGTCGGCATCACCAAATATGTTCTCAAGTCAGCCGCAGGATTGCTGATGGAGAAAGAGCTCGAATATCTGGGCCGCGTCATGCAGCATCCGGAAGATCCGTTTGTCGCCATCCTGGGCGGCGCCAAGGTCAGCGACAAGATTGGCGTCATTCAAAACCTGCTGCATAAAGTTGAAAGCCTCATCATCGGTGGCGCCATGGCCTATACCTTTTTGAAAGCCCAGGGCATGCAGGTGGGCAAATCGCGCGTAGAGGACGACAAACTCGATCTCGCCCGCACCATCCTGCACGACGCCAAACAGCACAATGTGAAATTCCTCTTGCCGGTCGATCACATCGTGGCCGACCGCATTGACGCTAACGCCGTCGTTCATACCGTGAATGGCGGCCAGCCGATTCCCGCCAACATGATGGGGCTGGATATCGGACCGCAAACCACGGAAGAATATTCGGAGGAAATTTCTCGCGCCCGCACCATCGTCTGGAACGGCCCCATGGGTGTCTTCGAGGTTTCTCCGTTCTCCCGAGGCACTTTTCAAATTGCCCGTGCCGTCGCCGAGAATGCCGGGGCGATTTCGATTGTCGGTGGCGGAGATTCGGTTTCAGCCGTTCACGCCGCCGGCGTGGCCGATAAAATCACCCACATCTCCACCGGCGGCGGCGCTTCCCTCGAATTTCTCGAAGGCAAAAAACTCCCCGGCGTCGAAGCCCTGACCGACAAGCGCTGAACTGGGAACCGGCTACTGTCTTGTCATCCCGAGCGAGGTTTGCGCGACGCAGGTCGCGCCGAGTCGAGGGACCTGCAGTTTAAAGCCGGGCGCCCTATGTTTCGCGTTCTTTGCGAAACGTGGGATACAATGCCACTTTGCTTTCATCAGCAGGCTACCCTCCGTAAGGCGTCTCTGATGCGCTTGATACTCGAATCTGACAAAACCATCGAATTCCACGGGCCGGCCGACATCACCAAAGAAATAACCGACGCAATCGTGAACGCAGCCAACTCGTCGCTCTTGGGCGGGGGCGGCGTGGATGGCGCCATTCACCGTGCCGGCGGCCCGTCAATTCTCGCAGAATGCAAAAGAATCGTCGCCGAAATCGAACGTTTGCCCGCCGGTAAAGCTGTGATCACTACCGGCGGACGGCTTGCCGCCCGCCATGTGATTCACACCGTCGGGCCGGTCTATTCCGATGGAAAGCGTGGTGAGGCTGAAACTCTGGCCAGTTGTCATCGCGAGTGCATCCGGCTGGCCGACGAGCATGCACTCACATCCCTGGCCTTCCCTGCCATTTCGACCGGAGCCTACGGCTATCCGGTAAACGAAGCTGCAACCGTAGCCGTTGCAGCCGTCATCGAAGCTCTACGCTCAGCCACGCACGTGAATAAGGTTCTTTTCGTTTTGTTCGATGCTTCGACCTTGAAAGCCTACACCAGCGCGGCCGAGAAATTGCGTGATCCCAAGACCGCTTCGCCTCATCGAATCGAGCGGACGTCCGCATGATTTTTTGCTTCGTGTCCTGTGCGATCGAGACTTTTCCTGAAAGGATCCTATGCCCCGCAAGAAATTGATGGCCGCTAATTGGAAAATGTACAAGACCCCGGATCAGACGCGCGGCTTCTTCGCCGATTTTCTCCCTCTTGTTCGCGATCATGATCGCGACGAGATTGTCGTCTGCGCTCCTTACGTTGATCTTCAGGCCGCTCTCGAATCCGCCAAAGCATCGAACATCGCAGTCGGCGCACAAAACCTACACTGGGAGAAAGAAGGCGCGTTCACCGGCGAAATTTCAACTGTGATGTTGCTGGCGCTCGGTTGCACCCACGCGATCATCGGTCACTCTGAGCGGCGTCAATATTTCGGCGAGACCGACGATACTGTGAACCTGCGCTTGAAAGCTGCGCTGGAAGCGGGGCTTACGCCGATCTGCTGCGTGGGTGAGGTCTTGCAGGAACGCGAAGCCGGACTTACCGAAGACGTTCTGCGTCGCCAATGCACGCGCGCTTTTCACAAACTGTCCGCCAAGAAAGCTGCCAAGCTGGTCATCGCTTATGAGCCGGTGTGGGCGATAGGGACCGGCAAGACAGCCACTCCACAGCTCGCTTCCGACGCGCACAGCCTGATTCGCGGGGAAGCTGCCAAGACTTTTGGTGAAGAATTTGCCGGAAATCTCCGCATCCTGTACGGCGGTTCGGTTAAACCGGAAAATGCCAAGGCCCTGATGTCGGAGGATGAAATCGATGGCGCTCTGGTTGGTGGCGCCAGTTTGGATCCCAAGTCCTTTGCGGCGATTGTGAAGTATTGATGTACTGAAGAATTGATTTGTATTTCAGGGGAAAAGTGGCACATCGAAAATCCGGAGTCGCTGATCTGACGCGCTTCGGATCGCCGTGTTCACCGGCGACGTTTGTTATAATGTGCTTGCCTCTACGCAATCTTCGCGCGCCGTGCGGAAGTGGTGGAATTGGCAGACACACCATCTTGAGGGGGTGGCGCCGAAAGGCATGGGGGTTCAAGTCCCCCCTTCCGCACCATGAAGTTTCGGGGAATAAGGAAAACCATCGATTTTTTGATGAACCGGGAAAACCGTCCATCATCCAAGGAGCAGTTGAATCGCCAATGATTGTTCTGGTCACCATTATTCACATTATTGTTTGCGCGTTTCTGATTATCGTAGTTCTGCTGCAGAGCGGACAGAGCGGAGATATTGCTGCTGCCTTTGGCGGAATGGGAAGCCAGACGGCGTTTGGGCCGCGTGGCGCGGCGACCGCATTGTCTAAAGCCACAACCTGGTCTGCGATTATTTTCATGGTGACTTCTATTACGCTGTCGGTGATGGCATCGAGGCACAGCGGGCCGAAATCGGTGTTGCAGGGTCTGAGCCCCTCGCCAGCCAAGTCGCAGCCTGCCAAACCGGCGCCGGCGCCGACACCCCTCCAGAAGTAAGGCGCCTTTCCAACCCCTCAAATTTATTGCTTGCAAGAGTTGAGAAGCTCAGCCGGTTTAGGCCCACCAATGCTTCCGCTTCTTTGGAGTGAGTGAACCGGGCCCGTGCGTGCCATTCGCCTCGCGAACCTTTTCAGTCGAATCTACCGAGAACAACATGAAGTGGTCGAAGCTGTGGCGCCGATAATAGTAACGTTTGCGAAGTTCGAGATAGACCTCGGCACTCTTGGGCAGCCAAAGCTCAACATTCTTTTTCGGAAAGGCCACCGGAGCGTATTCCGTGATCTGATGTTCTGCCAAAAGTTGAATGGCAGGCATGGGGTGCACCAACTCACTTTCGATGCGGACGATCTGAAACTTGTCGGCACTCACCCAGGCACGCCCCTTCAGCGACACGGAATAAATCGCGTTACCTACCCTGTAGTCCTGCAGGCGCTTGGGACGATCCTCCCGTTGCTGGAAATGGACCAGCCACGTGGCCTGACCACGCAGCTGACCTAAGCCTTCGCAACGAATATCAAAATTGTCGCGCATGTCGGGATGGAAGACGAGCGCCAGGGCAGGAAAGCCGCTGGTGCGAATCTGGTCGGGCAAGTCAGCGACACCATAGCGTTCGCTACGGTATTCATCGACCGCGAGAATGCCGGGGCGTGGAGTTGAGATCGAGGCCACGTAATCAAATTTGCGGATCTCCTTGGTGGCGGGATTACCAGACTCGTCCAATCGCTCATGCAAGAGGTCTTCGATGGCGGAGAATTGCGCAATGTCGTCTACCAACTGCTTTACACTCTGACCTGACTTATCCATGATTTCCTGATCGGGACAAGCCACACCAGAAGCTACCGGGGGTTTGGTGTCATCGATGCCGGGCGGGGCCCAAGCCCTGAGCGATAAGGTTGGCTGGGCCGAGGCCAGCAAGAGATCATTCTTGGCCGATGCCGAAGTGGCAGCGTTCTGAACCTTCGCAGCCGTGTGATTCTGAATCTGGGTGATCAAATCGTTCACTTGAGGCACGGTTGGACTGCCGGGTGCATTCTGCAGATAAGTCGTAAGCGCCTCAATCGCCTCCTGATCACGGCCCATGTAGGCGAGCACTTCTCCGCGAATAATCTGGGCGGTGACGCTGCCAGCCTTTCCCGTCTCGACGGCAAGATCGGCTTGTGTCAAGGCGTTGGAATAGTCCTTTTGCCTAAGATAGGCATCGGCGAGCAGATTGTGGGCATTCCAGTTTTCTGGGTCGATGCTCACAGAACGTTGCAAGACCTTCTGCGCTTCGGGATTCTTGCCGTTCTGCAGATACACTCGGCCCAACAGAGTCAGCGCCTGCACATTGCGCGGTTCCAGCGTGGTGGCCTTTTCCAGGTAGGATTGCGCCTCCTCAAATTTCTTCTGTTCTAACGACAAGTAGCCCATCAGGAAATTGATGCGCGAGTTGGTCGGCGCGATTTTGTAGGCGACATCGAGATGCTTTTGCGCATCCTTGAGCTTGCCGACACTGAGGGACGAAATCGCCCGCTTGTTTTCTCTAACCACCTTCGGAGGCAAGCCCTCATTTACAGCATTAAAATCGATGGCCTCAGGATCGCGCTGCAGGACGAATTCGGCCGAGTTGGAGTGGTCCAGACTGACAACATCAATGACCTTGTGGGCGGGAAGGTAGCCGATGGCACTCACTTCTACATCGTATTTCCCCAGTGTGAGATCAACGAACGTGGTGTCGGAAGCATCCGATGTAGCCTGCCAGACAGTCTTTTGTCGTGCTTGATCATAGAGCTTCACCACCGCCTGACGATCGAGCTGAGCCCTTGTTTCGGTCATGACCGACACAATCAACACACCACCTGCGCCGCTCGCCATGCGGCCGAGCCTGCTGTTTGGGTCCGCTAGAATGCCTACGTTACCTGTGGGCTTTTGGGCAGAGGCAACAATCGTCAGGGTAAGACACAGGGTGAATACCGATTGAGCATGGCGCGTCATAACGGCCTGAGATTCTCTCACGTTTAAAACGGCGCTTCAACGAAAAGAACGCGGGGCAAGGTCTTTTTACAACGGGGAAAGATCGGACGGGAAAAAGAAGAACGGCCGCCATCGCGACCGCTTAAACATAACAATTTGATGTTAGTAGAGCCGGAAGCTCACTTCGACATTGATCTGCACCGCGACCGGTTTGCCGTCTTTCATGGCGGGCTCAAACTTCCATTGTTTGACGGCTTCGATAGCTTTCTCATCAAGACCAAGCCCCAAAGTCCTTGCAACTTTGATGTCGCGCGGTTTGCCGTCGGGTCCGACGATCAGCCACAGGACGCAGGTTCCCTGATATTTGGCCTTGCGGGCTTCTTCGGAGTATTCGGGATCCGGAGTAAAGACCGGACGCGGTGCCGAGACACCTCCGCCGACACGGAATACACCTCCGCCCGTACCACCGCCGCGGCCTGCACCCACGCCGGGGCCTTCACCTACACCCACGCCACCACCGCTACCGGAGCCGATGCCACCGCCTGAGCCGACACCATTCGAGGGCGGCCCAGACGGTAAGTGAGACATGGGGTCACCGAAATTCGGCATACTGGCATTCATCGCCATGTGGACTTGCGGCGGGACGACTACTGTGGGTTCAGCCGTCAATTTGGGATGGTCATTGCGCACGACTACCGCGGGCGGAGTAATTTGCTCCATCGCGAACTTGGGCAGCTTACCTTTTGGAGCCTGAAACTTATCCCGATCGCCGCCACCACCACCGCCCCCGGACAGGGTTTTAGAAGGTTGCAAGGGAGGCACGTCATCAGGCGCGACCAGCGTAACCGCGTCGTGCGGTTTCTGGATCTCCTGGACGACGCGCCGACCGAGCAAGGTCAAGCCGACGATGGCACCGACAGCCAGGGCGTGTACAACCGTCGAAGCCAGGGCACCGTTCTTTTTGTAGTTGTAAAACCCCCAAATGTCTTTGACAGGGACAGGCTTGGAAGTCAGGACTAACGGAGGCTGTTTCTTGGGAAAGAAGAAGTCATCAAGATTCTGGAATAGGGACTTCCACAGCGGCTGCTCCAAGGTGGACTTGGGCAGCAACAAATTGAGTTCCGGCTCCGGTTCAGTGCGCGGTGCTATATCCAATGTCGCCATATTAACCCGAGATCCCGGTCCTAAGAACAGACGGCATGAGTCCATTCTCTTTCAGCTTGATGAGCACACTGTACGTCAAGTTGCTAAGCATTTTGGTTACTCACCCCAGATTTGCCATCCCCGGTCCGAGGTCAGAGTGAGTTAACCCGAACCAACACTCTCAGTTAGATGCCTAGTCTCGGGAAACGTCACTTGTGTAGAAATTGTACACGGATTTTTCTGTAATTCCACCTGCTTTTGCCGACTATCGGCCAAACTGTCGCCGTTTGGACAATGGACGTTCGTTTTGACACTCCCTATAATTGAAGAAAATTAACCAGTTAAATAGGGGTAAGGAAGCGAGTGCCGCTCGAGCTGAAATCCACGATCAATCTGCCCAAGACGGACTTTCCGATGAAGGCCAATTTGCCGCAGAACGAGCCCAAAATGCTGGCTCGCTGGGAGGAGATGCGGATTTACGAGCGCATTCGGGAGTCGCGGCGTGGGACGCCGCTCTTCGTGCTGCACGATGGCCCTCCGTATACCAGCGGCCCGATCCACCTTGGTACGGCGTTGAATAAGTCGCTGAAGGATTTCGTCGTCAAATCCAAGAACATGTTGGGATTTGACGCTCCCTATGTTCCGGGATGGGATTGTCACGGGCTGCCGATTGAAATCAAGGTGGACCAACAGCTCGGGGGCAAGAAGCTCCAGATGAAACCGCTCGATGTGCGCCGCGAGTGCAGAAAATTTGCCCAAAAATATCTCGACTTGCAACGCGAGCAATTCAAACGCATAGGAGTGTTCGGCCGGTTCGATCGTCCTTACGTCACCATGGAACCGCATTATGAGTCCGTGGTTCTGGACACGTTTTTTTCGTTTTATGAGAACGGGTTCGTTTACAAAGGTCTGCGGGCTGTCTACTGGTGCATGTACGATGAAACGGCACTCGCAGAAGCCGAAGTTGAATACGCGCCTGAAACCAGTCCTACGGTATGGGTGAAGTATGCACTGCTGGATGATCCGGCGAAGATTACTCCCGAGCTGCGAGGCAAGAAAGTTTCGACAGTAATCTGGACGACGACGCCATGGACGCTGCCGGCGTCGATGGCGGTAGCGTTTCATCCGGATGAGGATTATGTCGCGCTTGAATCGGGCGACGAAGTCTACGTGGTTGCGGCAAAGCTGGCCAGCGATGTTGCCGCGAAATGTCATCTTGACGGGGCGCGGGAAATTGCCCGCTTTCCAGGGCGTAAGCTGGAGCGATTGATTTTTAAGCATCCGTTTTTGGACCGCAAAATTTTAGGCGTGCTTGCCGATTACGTAGCGATGGACACGGGAACGGGCGTGGTGCATACGGCACCGTCCCACGGCGCGGAAGACTTCGCGACCGGTATGAAGTATGGCCTGGATGCAACCAGCAAGGTAGATGAAAAAGGAATCTTGCGGAATGGGCTTCCCGAATACAACGGATTGAAGGTCTGGGACGCGAATGCGCCGATCATTGAGCTATTGAAGAAGCGCGGCGCGCTGCTGCATCAGGAGAAGCTGGAGCATGCTTATCCACATTGCTGGCGGTGCCATACTCCGATTATCTTCCGCGCCACGGAGCAATGGTTCATCTCGATGGAAGCGCCGATGGTGGGCGGGGGAACGCTGCGCAGCCGAACGCTCGAAGACATCAAGAATGTCAAATGGGACCCGGGCTGGGGCGAAGAACGGATGTACAACATGATTGCGACGCGTCCGGACTGGTGTATCTCGCGGCAGCGGGTTTGGGGCGTACCGATCGCTGTCTTTCTCTGTGAGAGCTGCGGAAAGCCGCTAAACGATCACGAGGTTAATCGGAAAGTGGTGGAGCTGTTTGCGCGCGGCGGTGCTGATGCGTGGTATATGCCGGAAGCCGATGCCATCCTTCCCGCTGCAAGGAAATGCATGCACTGCGGTGGTGCGAAGTTCGAGAAGGAGACTGACATCTTTGATGTGTGGCTCGAGTCAGGCTCGAGTTATCTGGCATTGCGCGCGGCTGAACCCGAATTCCCATGGCCCTCGGATCTGTATCTGGAGGGAGGCGACCAATATCGCGGCTGGTTTCAGTCTTCCCTGCTATGTGCCATGGGCGTGAAAGGCCATCCGCCTTACAAAATGGTAGTCACGCCTGGATGGACCTTGGATGAGCAGGGGCAGGCGCTGTCCAAATCCCGTGGCAATGATGTGGACCCAGTCGATATCGCGAACCGGTTGGGAGGCGAGATTGTGCGTTTGTGGGCGGCGTCGGTCGATTTCCGCGAGGATGTGGTGGGCTCCGAGCGCTTGATGCAGACGGTCGCGGAAACCTATCGGAAGACTCGCAACACGTTCCGTTTTATCTTGGGTAATCTCTACGACTTCGATCCAACCGTTGACCGCGTGCCTCATACGGAAATGCAGGCTTTGGATCAATACATGTTGCGGCTCGCGGCCATTGTGGATGCACAGGCAGTGGATTGGTACCAGCAGTTCGCCTTTCACAAAATCTACCAAGCCATAACCACATTCTGCATAGTGGATCTGAGTGCGTTTTACTTTGATGTGCTGAAAGACAGACTTTACACATCCGCGCCGAACTCGCGCGGCCGCCGCGCTGCGCAGACTGTACTTTGGCTGATTGGGGAAACATTAGTTCGCCTGTTGGCCCCGATTATGAGTTTCACGGCAGAGGAGACTTGGCGTTTCCTGCCGAAGGTTGCGAATCGGCCGGAGAGCGTACATCTCGACGAGTTCTGGAGTCCGGTGCAGGTCGGGGGTGAGCTCTTCAGCGGAGCGGAATGGCAGAAGCTGGATCAGGACTGGGAAACGCTGCACAGCGTTCGCGACGATGTTCTGAAGAAGTTGGAGGAAGCTCGCAACGCCAAGCTGATCGGTTCCGGTTTAGAGGCTCAGGTTGCACTTTCCGCCGCCGATCCCATTTATCCGCTGTTGGCAAAGTACGAGGCGCAATTGCGCTATCTGTTTATCGTTTCAGCCGTCACATTGGAGCGGGCGCCATCAGGAAACGGGGCGGCGGGCGGCGTCCGGGTACAGGTCAACAAAGCTGAGGGTGAGAAGTGCGAACGCTGCTGGAACTATTCGACCCACGTCGGTGAGGATGAGGCGTATCCGACGGTATGCGAGCGTTGTTCGGCTGTGCTCAAAGAACTCGAAGCAGCTTCGACGGCTCGGTAATCTAACAAGGTGTGATTAGAAGTATCATGTCTGAACCGCACGTAATGCGCAGATTCCATTTCTTGATCGCTTTGCTGATTGTGCTTCTGGACCGCACCACCAAATGGATCGTGGCAAAGGATCTTTCGTTGCACGACGGAATTCAAATCATTCCCGGATTTTTCCGCATCACGCACGTAGAGAACCGGGGCGCTGCGTTCGGGTTGTTTGCGGATTCGCCGGCGCAATGGAAGATCGCCATGCTGGTGTTGTTCTCGATTGTGGCCTTGGTGGTGGTGTCAGCGTTGCTGTGGCGGAACAGCCATGTGGTGACGACCACCGGGATCGGCCTGGCGCTCATCCTTGGTGGGGCGGTGGGAAATCTTTGGGACCGCTTACTTACGGGCAGGGTCGTGGACTTCCTGCTGTTCTATATTGGCCGGTTTCAGTGGCCGGCGTTCAACGTAGCCGACAGCGCGATTGTGTGCGGGGCGGGTTTGCTGGTGTTTGAGATCCTGTTCGCCAAGGCTCCGGCGCAGGAGAATTCGGCATAGTTGCCACCGAGCAAAAGAAAATGAGGGCACAGGTTAGGGTGTCTGCACCCTCATGATTCAGAGCGATCAAGCTGATTTCTTTTGCGCCTGCTGCGCCATCTGGGCGTAAAACTTCTTCTCGCCTTCCTTTATTTCTTTCTCACTTAGGTCGTGGGTGTGAGTGGCCAATGTCCAGTTGTGGCCGAAGGGATCGACAAAACTGCCCGTACGGTCACCCCAGAACATGTCGGTTACGGGCATTTGTTGCCGGCCGCCCGCGTCCACGGCGCGTTGGAAAGCTTTGTCAACGTCTTTCAGGTAGAGATAAAGGCCACCCGTAGCTCCGCCGAGGGATTGCGGTGACTTTGTCCCCCAGTTCGGGTTTTCGTCGCTGAGGAAAATAATGGAATCGCCGATCTTGATCTCGGCGTGGTTGACCTTACCATCAGGCCCAGTCATTTGCATGAGCTCCTCAGCACCAAGGGCCTTTTTATAGAAATCGATTGCCTCAGAAGCATTGCGGACGTACAACGATGCGGTAACGGTGTGAAATCCCTTCGGAACCGGTCTAGTAGCTTTCACAATATCCTCCTTAGATAAACAGACGCGGAACAGACAGAGAGCAGCGCTTAATTTTATGCCGGGAACGTGCGGTTAAAGTTTGAAAAATTGTAAAAAAAGCGGAAACGTGGGATGGGGCGACCTGCGGCACGGAAACGACGGTTGGGGACGGACGAGCCTTTTACAGGCTCTTTTTGAAGCCCACAGGGCGCCAGACCGGATACAATAGCCGGCACGTGGCTTAGTATTCCAGGGGAAACAAATGCTCTCAGTGCTCGCAGGAGCACGGAAAAGGTTCAAGATGAAATCAACGAGAAGCAGACTATCGAAGTACCTCCTGATTCTGGGCACGGTAGTACTCACTCTCGCTACTCTTGGATGGGCCCAGAACGACACCAGCAGTGGGAGTAGCGGCCAAAAGAGCAGCGACAGCAATGCCAGCCCGAAGACCGCCAGCCAAAAGAACGAAGGGAGCACTGCTTCCGGTGACCAGCCGGAAGTCGTAAAGAGAATGAACAACGCAGCGGATGTTCTTACTGAGATTATGGCCACACCGGATAAGGCAATCCCCGACAAAGTGCTGAGTGACGCCCGCTGCATAGCGATCATTCCGTCAATGATCAAATTCGCAATTGGATTCGGGGGCAACCGCGGCAAAGGCGTTGCCACTTGCCGAAACCAGACCGGCTGGAGCCCACCGGCGCCCGTTACGATCACGGGCGGAAGCTGGGGCCTCCAGCTCGGTGGTCAGGCCATCGATCTGGTACTCATGGTGATGAACCAAAAGGGCATGGACGATTTGCTCAGCGCCAAGTTCAAACTCGGAGCCAGCGCATCCGCTACAGCGGGTCCGGTTGGACGGGATGCCGGTGCCGATACCGACTGGAAGCTCAAATCAGAAGTGCTGAGCTATTCTCGGTCCCGCGGGTTGTTCGCCGGCGTCGACTTGAACGGAGCTGCAATTACCCAGGATAAAGATGACACCCGGTTGCTCTACGGCAAGTTAGTGCCATTCAAGACTATCTTGTACGGTGACGTACCGGCGCCCGAAAGCAGCCATGACTTCCTGAGCACAATCGCCAAATACCTGCCGAATACGCCCGCGCCAAGCAAGCAGGGTAACGCTACGCCGGGCGAAGAAAGCACGACTGCGAGCAAGACACAAAAGTAGAAGCTTGATGTAGCTGACCGCATCTGGGCCAAGCCTTGTAGCTTGGCCCTTTTCTTTTATCGATTCAACCAAAGTTTCGTCACTAGTCATGCGTTGCTGCTTTCCCAGGGAATTCGTTGGCTCTTTCCCTTTTCGCATTTTTGATTTCTAATGCGGCGTTATGAAAAAAGCCGAAATCACTGCATTGGTGTGCGTCTTCTCACTCACTTCCGCGCTGGGGCAAGATAACGTCAAGCGAATTATCACTGAAGCTCTCACGCCCTCGCCCCTGGCAGAGAACCTGGAGCGGTTGACTGACCAGATTGGTGGCCGCGTTCCAGGGACACCCGCCATGCAGAAAGCAGTCGAATGGGGCGTTGAAGCGTTCAAAGCGGCGGGAGCCGATACTGTTCACACCGAAGACTTCACAATTCCGACATCCTGGACCGAAGGCGTCACGCAGATGAGCGTCGTGACACCGGAGAAGTTCAAGGTGCGGGCAATCTCCCTTGCGTGGGCGCCCGCGTTAGAAGTTCAGCACAATGTTCCGGTGATTGATGTAGGTGGTGGCGCCCCGGAAGACTTCGGGAAAGCCGGCGATATTTCCGGAACGATTTTGCTGGTGCACTCCGAGGAAATGAAAACGTGGAGTGATCTATTCGACGAATATCTGAAGGCGCCGGGCATTATTGACCGTGCAGTAGGAGGAAAAGCTCTCGCAATTGCCTTTCAATCCACCCGTCCGCACGATCTGCTTTATCGGCATACCAACTCTCTCGCCGGGGAAATTGATCGGATCCCGATGGTTCTGCTGGCAAGGGAGGATGCGGGGCGGATGTCGCGGTTAATGGCTTCGGGACAGAAACTCTATGCTGACCTCGCCGTCCCGAATTATGTGGGTGGGCCGATCCAAACAACGAATGTTGTCGCCGAGTTGCGGGGCAGCGAAAAGCCGGATGAGTTTGTCGTGCTTGGCGCTCATCTTGACTCTTGGGAACTGGGAACGGGTGCGCTCGACAATGGCTGCAACGCAGCGCTGGTGATCGATGCCCTACGTGCCATCAAGGCTGCGGGAGAGCGCCCTCGCCGGAGCATTCGCTTTATTCTTTTTTCCGGAGAAGAGCAAGGACTACTGGGCTCCCACGCTTATGTCGCGGCCCATCGTAGCGACCTGGACAAGGCAGCAGGCGTGGTCGTTTTCGATGCGGGTAGCGGGAAAGTGACCGGGTTTTCGGTTGGCGGCCGCAAAGATGTTCTGCCGACCGATGCCAAGCTGGTCAGGCCATTGAAACAATTCGACGCCTATTCGCTCACCACCGATATGCAATGGGGTACCGATCACTTCGACTTCATGCTGGAAGGCGTGCCCACTTTCGTGGCGAACCAACGGGAGGCAAACTACCTGATCAACTATCACGCGTCCTCCGATACCTTCGACAAGGTCGACATCGATCAGCTCAAGAAGCATGTCGCTGAGGCCGCAGCGCTAGTCGCTGGTATAGCGGATTATCCCGGTCGACTTGGCCCGAGGCTCACGCATGCCCAGATTGAGCAGACCATGGTGGAGAGCCACTTCGTTGACCTGATGAAGACGTTCGGTATGTGGGAGGCCTGGCAGCAGCGAAAGTTGGGGAGAGTGGATTAAGACGCGATTGCCGATCTCCAGATTGGCAAGGTGAGAAATTTTTATCGCATCAAATTGGCAGTCGGCGCTTGAAGTCGCCAAGGTTCCTATTGCTACCGTTCTGGATTCTGTTTAATGCGTTCGTACTGGGCATGCTGGCGGCCGACCTCTGGATATTCAACCGGCCTGCTCAACAACCCAGTGTCCGTCAGGCGCTTGCCTGGAGTGCGACGTGGATTGCCCTGGCGGCCGCATTTGCATTGCTGGTTTACTTTTGGCAGGGTCGCCAATCTGCCCTGGAGTTCACCGCAGGCTATGTTATCGAGCTTTCTCTCAGCGTAGATAATCTGTTCTTGTTTCTCATCATATTCCGATATTTTCAGGTGCCGGGGGAATTCCAGCACAGGGTTTTGTTTTGGGGTATTGTCGGCGCAATTATCGCGCGCGGCATTTTCATCGTACTGGGCGTCGCGCTTATCCACACCTTCCGTTGGATGATTTATATCTTCGGTGCCTTCCTGATGTGGACTGGCATAAAGTTCTTTCGCCAAAAAGTCGAGGTACAACCGGAAGCCAATGCTGTGCTGCGCCTGGTTCGACGGTGTATTCCGATTACAGAAAGCTATGAAGGTGGAAGATTATTCGTCCGCCGCGGGCGCCTTTATGCCACGCCATTACTGATCGTTCTATTGGTTATCGAGACAACTGACCTGCTTTTGGCCGCTGACTCGATTCCGGCCGTGCTCGCCATTACGCTCAACACGTTCATCGTTTACACCTCTAACGTGTTTGCAGTGCTCGGGCTGCGGTCACTGTTCTCAGTGCTGTCGGGCATGATGGGGATTTTCCATTATCTGCATTACGGGCTTTCCATCATTCTTATTTTCATGGGAGCGAAAATGCTGGCCTCCGACTACTATCGGATTCCAACTGGCGTGGCGCTGGCGATAGTTGCGGGAATCTTGCTGGCATCGATTTTGATCTCGGTAATGCACCCGAAAACTGCGGCAACTTAGCGTAAGTTATTATGGGCATTTATGCGTCGGATAGAAATCCCGGTGTCGTCAAGACCTCACTGGGCCTTGATCGAAGCTGGCTTGCTTCAGCGATCCGGTGAGTTGTTGCGTGATCTGCTCAAGCCGGTGCGGTCATCTCCGTTGTTTGTGGTGACTGTCCGCGCAGTCAGGCGCCACTGGGGCAAAATGCTGACAAAATCGCTTGCCGGGGGTGGTTTCAGCGCAAGAGTTTTGGAGATGCCCGACGGAGAGCCACATAAGAGGCTCGCTACAGTGGAGCGCCTGGCGCAGGAACTGGTGCGATTGCGGGCAGATCGTGACGCCGTGCTTGTGGCCTTCGGCGGCGGCGTGGTTGGCGATACGACTGGATTATTGGCATCGCTCTATATGCGTGGGGTGAATTTTATTAACATTCCCACGACGGTTCTGGCTCAGGTAGATGCGTCCATTGGCGGCAAAACCGGCGTCAACCTGCCGGGCGGGAAAAACCTGATAGGAACTTTTTATCAACCGTTAGCCGTCCTGATTGATCCCGAGGTTCTCTCGACCCTGCCGGAACGCGAGTTTCGTGCTGGCTTATACGAATGTCTGAAATGTGGAGTAATTGGTAACCCGAGCTTATTTAACCGCCTCGCGAATACGGAATTGCAAGCGTTGCGCAAGGATTCCGAAATGCTGGAATGGGTGATCGGGGAGTCCGTAAAGCTCAAAGCGTCGGTGGTCGCCGCCGATGAACGAGAAAACGCGTTGCGGCGAGTGTTAAATTTCGGCCACACTATCGGTCACGCCCTGGAAGCCGAATCCGGATTCCGCCGCTTTCTGCATGGCGAAGCTGTCGCGTGGGGGATGATTGCCGCCGCCGAGATTGCGCAAGTCATGGGCTGCTGTGACCGGAGCACGCAGCAACGTATCGCGGAAGCGGTACTGGGTTTGGGGCCTCTGCCCAAAGTAAAGGCGCAGAGCCGCCGAGTTCTCCGGCTGTTGCAGAGTGACAAGAAAACCCGGAATGGCCTTGTGCATTTTGTTCTGCCATGTGCCATAGGGCAAGTTGAAATTGTGAATCACGTGCCGGAGAGGGTGGTCGCGGCATCGGTGAGACACCTGGCGAAATTGCCGGGGAGAAACTAACTACAAACTTCGAAGGGCACGTCTCTGTGGGTGGTCAGCTTCAAATACGCAATCCGGACAGAAGGGCGGCAGTGGTAGGCACCACTTCTGGGGGAGCGGCAGGCACCATGGCGACAGCGCATGCCATTCGCGAGATGTTCACTTCCATTGCTCCTCGTTATGACTTGGCGAACCATCTGCTGTCGTTCAATGTAGATCGCTTGTGGTGGCGAGGGGCGGCGCGAGCTTTCAGCTCCATCCTTCACCGGCCGAATTCGCAGGTGCTGGATCTGTGCTGTGGAACGGGAGACATGACCTTTGCGCTGCTCGAGGAGGCGGGACCTTCGAGCCCATGTATTTTGGGAGCCGATTTTTCGCACGCCATGTTGCAGCGTGCCCAGCAAAAATCGCAGGGAACTTCACTGCGTTGGGTTGAGGCCGACGCACTCAGCCTTCCCTTCAAAGATGGTCGGTTTGATTTAATAACGGCTGCATTCGGCTTCCGCAATCTGGCTGACTACGATGCCGGACTGCGGGAGATTGTGCGTTTGCTGAAAGCAGACGGTGAATGCGGGATTCTCGATTTCGGCGAACCCGAGGGGTTAACCGGAAAAGTATATAGGATTTACTTCAGGCGATTGCTGCCTGTGCTGGGCACGTTGATTTCTGGAGTTCGCGGCCCTTACGCGTATTTGCCGACTTCAGTGGAACATTTCCCGCGTCCCCAAGAGATGCTGGACCGCATGCGACGCGCCGGCTTCCGCCAGGTTTCCTGGACGCCTTACACATTTGGAATTGCCGGGCTGTATAGGGGACAGAAGTAGTTTTGTAAACGTCCCGGGCGGCTTCGGCGCGGTCCGCCTTTCGACGAGTAACTCTAAACAGGCAAACGTGGCTGCTGTTCACGGGACCGCTGGCGCCGGGCGTGCCATTCCGCACTGGAAAAGATTTTCGGTCCGGCTTCAATCAGTCGCGGCAACATTTCAAATACGGAAATCGCGCTCCACTTTCCACCGCGCCTAGTCGCGTAGCCTCGACGATTGAGTTCCTCCGCAATAAACGAGTACGGCCCATCCTGGATCAGGAGCTCCATCATGGTGAACAGAACCTCAGTCTCGGTGGGGTTATCTTCCAGAGTTGCGCAATCTTTGGCCACGCGCAAACCGTAGGGAGGTGCTTCCGGGGAAGGTTTTGCTTCCGCCGCAACCGCTTCCCGCTCCCATTCCACTGTAACGGGCCGCCAGCCCTCGCTTTGATACTTTTTAATCTGCTCCCAATCGATTGGACCGGATAGACGTTGTCGTATTCTCTCGATTGCCACGGCTCGACCTCCCTATCGTAGCGACACCACCGCGGCTTTGGAGTGAGCAATACTTTCGCCAAGCGGCTCGCCATCTAAGTTCAGTATTTTCCGCAGGGGACGGGAGAACGCCGGAAAGAGAATGTCCGGTTGTGGGACGGACTGCGCGAAACCGGCGTAGGATGCGCCAAGGACGGGCGCCGGAACGGAGGGTACAGGGCTATTTCTTGAAGTAGGTCCACGCGGCGAGCAGCAGCAGCACTAATGCCACAATCCAGAGTGCTGAATCACTCATTCCTGTTTTCTTGGCCATGAGCCAATCTTAAGCCCAATTTCGCTTCCTGACGCGAGGGAAATATCGATTGGGGATAGTAGATGTAAACAGGGCAGGCTACTTGGGTGGAGACCTTCACATACGACAAACATCCGGAGCAACACGAAACCCACCCTCCGAAGAGCGCGAAGGGTGGGTCAGCCGATGATCGGGATCCAAATTATTTGTAGGTGGCGTTGGTGCGAGTCAGCTCGTCACGATGCCCGGTCCAGTCCACCATGGAGTCAAATGTCGGGCCATACGTGGGATTCGATTTGAAACTCTCGCGCACCGCGGCGCCGACCTTATCCAGGGCCTCCGCGTTGGCCACGATTTCGAAAATGCAGAAATTGCTGACGGGTTGCCGGTGGTAGGCTTCGGTGTCGATTTCGTATTCGTGAACCGCTCCCTCAGCCATCATCTTCTCCAGCAATGGCACAAGGAGGTTTTTGCTGAGCACGTCGAGCGCGTCACTGGGCGCGTCCGCCTTCAGTTTGAAGCAGGATCCTGACGTGTATACGTCCTTCCACGACCCTGGATGCCAGTTGTAGTAGCGGCTGACATAAATGCTGTCCCAGTGTTTGGTGGCGGTGCCGAGCACGGGAGAAGTGGCGCTGCCGGATTTGTAGAACTGATCCAGCACGTTAAGCAATCCGGCGAGAGACATTGCCGACCACCACTGGTCATGGGTCGCACCGTCCGCCTCGTGAAGCAAATTCAGATCCGTGCCATATCCCACAATCGTGCCGTTGGCCAGAGCCTTTTCCAGGGTTTTCAGGTCAGCGGCGTCTGACTTTTCCATCTCTCCCCATTGGGAACGAGGAATATTCCAAAATCCCACGTAGGAATACATCCGTGATTTTTCCTTCACGTCCGACATTTGTGCGTGGGCTGGCGCGGTCCATACGGCGGCCATCGCAAGCGTGCACACGACTACAAAAGATTTCAAGATTCCATTCATTGTTTTCGCCTCGGTATAGTTTTTTGGCCAGGATTTCGCTGCTATCCCGAGCCATGGCAGTGTACACCAAGCGGTCGGTAGCAGCAGTAATGGTCTTTTTTGCAAATAACTCATGATGTTGCTGACCGGTAGCAATCATGGACGTCGCGGTGCTCGGTGGAAAAGGCCCAAACCACCGCCAGCAGCGCACAGCTTGCCGGCAGGAGCATGAGTAGCACACCCCAATCCAAGCTGTAGCGGCCGCGGTTCGGATCATACTCGAAACAGCGGAAAGCAATTTTCCCGGGGAGCGCGTAAGAAGCCACAAATTTGCCTCGCAGTTCCTGCGAAACCTCTCTCAGAGAGGCCGAAGGAACGCTTGTGCCGGCTAGCATGCGCACTACCCTGCCGCGATCGATTGCCACTACCAGCGAAGGATGGTCATACTGCTGGATCGAAGGATCCCACTGAAACCAGAAGCCGCTGGCTGCTGCCAATCGTTGGATGTCGGAGGGGGAGGCAACACCAAAAATCCAGCCTGGCACTGATTTCACACCTAAGCTCTCCGCCAGCGCGTCCATATCGGCGGGAGTATCGTTGGGATCAAAACTGAGAACGACAATGCGGTAATCGCGCCCCGCGCTATCGGCAGCCGCTGCTTTCAGCGAACGCAAGAATGGCGAGCAAACTCCCGCACAACGAGTGAAAACCATGGTCAGCAATACGGGCTTGCCCTGCCAGACCCGGGAGAGTGTTGTCTCTGTAGTGGCCTTGTGAATCACGACGTCCGGAACCTGTTTGTAGATGTATCGATCCTCGGAAGGAAGCGCGTTGGACCGAGTGCCGGATGACGGCTGCGACCTAGCCGCGGTGGTCAGCAACGTCGCGGCACAGATGGAAGACAGCACCGATGTCCAAGTTCGCGTCATGCGGAAAGAGCTTTTACACATCGTCTTCCCGTCTCCCAGAGGTAGAGGAATATGCCAAAGAGCAGCACGGAAATGAATCCAACGGCGATTCTGGCATAGAGGGTACCCTGTGCCACTTCGATGGGATAAATCGCATATCGCCGTGGAACCGAATGCGCCCCTGCCCAGTAAAACATGGATAGAAATCCACAGCCGCCAATCACCAGCAAGGTGACGGTAAGCTTGCTGCGCCAGGAGATTTCTTCGAGTCCGGAGATTTCTTTGCCGGCGTGGTCGATGAAGCCGAGAATTATGAGCACCACACCCATCAGGTAATAGGTGTGGAAGTGAGCCGGAACCCACAAGGTATTGTGAAAGCGAAAGTTCACCTCTACGGTGGAGTCAATCACGGCAGCGATGCCGCCAACTCCCCAGCCCATAATTCCCAAAAATAGCAGGGTTGAAGCAAAAGTCCACCGCATTCGGGCCGCATAGACCAAGGCCAAAGTGCCAAAAATCGATACTACGCCAGCGGGTATGGCAAGGCCGTAGGAACAAATCTGTCCGAATCGTTGGACCCAATCCGGCTGGGCAAAATCCATGTAGAGGTGGTGGAAATAGGCAAACAGGATAAGCAGCAGCACAGCGTCCCAGGCGATTGCTACGACCCGGTTGGTCTTCCAAGGACGGCCGGCGTACGTGGGGAGCAGCTCATAGACCATGGCGACTCCCAGGTACATGGTGATATTGACCAGAATATGGCCGAAAAAGAACGTCAGATTCTTCATCAGCAAGGGATCGACGTTCACTCCCAAGGCGCGGGCTGCAAATAAGGCGATTACGATGACCGCCGCGACAAAACCGGCTACTCCGACTATCAAGCTCACGGTAGTGATCAAAACCAGCGGCGGGACCTCCGGGCCCGGTCTGGTGAAAACGTAGTTCAAGCCGAGAGCTGCGCCCAGGGAATAGCGCTTAGCAATCGAACGCAGGATGTCCAGAGTCCAGATTGTCCAACAAACGCCGAGAATTGCCAGGGCAATAAAAAACACCAGCGTCGCCCAAGGCTGCCACACGCGTTGGGACATCAGGGGCAAGGGATACAAGAAATACCATCCCGTGCCAAACAATCCGCCCAAGGTGCAGACGATCAAGAGAACCACTCCTACCAACGTGCCCCAATAAGCGAATTTCGAAACCGCCAGGCTGGGTCGCGTGTATTTCAGCAGCAGATAACTGATGCCTGCCATAGATCCCACAAACCACGTTCCCACCATACCCAACGAATGCAGGGTCAGCACAGCATAGAACCACTCCGGACGCAGACCGGCGAACGCGCCTGACTGAAAAAGCCGCATGAAATAGCCGAGCAAAGCCAAAACCGGAAGAAGCAGAACTACTGTGATCCCCCAAATCACGGTCAGGCGGCGAAACCTGCGGATCTCAGATTCGCCATACAAGTCGCTTGTGGCGGTGGCCATAGGTGGGCTCCTTCACTCAGTTCATTTCACGTCGAAAACTCCACGCATACGGTGGTGACCCGAGCCGCACAATTCCAGGCATAGCACGTGATATCTTCCCGGCTCGTTGAAACGAAGTCGCAGCCGATTGACGTAACCCGGCATGGCCTGGGTTTGGCCGATGAGGTGATTGCTCGGGGAATAAATGCTGAATCCGTGATTGACATCAAAACTGGTGACCCGGAATTCGACCAGAGATCCGGCATTTACCTGCACGGGCGTGGAATAGGTGGCGGCGAGATATTCATCATCGTTGGCGATGGGCGAAGCCGAGATGCCGAAGGAGAACTGCTTTCCAACGACAAAGACCACCTGATCCGGGATATCGCTGCTTCGAGGATAAGGGGTTTTGGCCAAAGTCATGGTCAGGCCAATCACGAGCACCACCAACACCACGAAGAGCAACTTCTTTCGGAGTGCATAGGCGGAGTGATAATCGATATCCCGGACACGCCGGGTGCTCCAGGCGACATAGATAAACATGGCGATCAAGAACGCTGCGAGCGCCAGAAACAGGTAGAAGGCGTGCATTTGGATCATGGTTCTGATCCTTTCGCGCTGCTAGGCATTCCGCTTGAGTTGTTTTGCTATGTATCGTTCCACGATATAAAATTGACGGCAGGTATTTTAGACGGTCGGAGGCAGGGTTGCAAGCCTGGACTGGCGGCAGTCCAGGAATGGCTGACGTTAGCCCGGGACACGGTTACTTCATTCGGTCCAGCATCCGCACAGTTTCGAGAGTAACGGCTCCCGCAATTTCCAGGCTCTTGGGGCTGAGTTTGTCGACCGTATCCTGTGGCGAATGCCAGAAGACGTTGTTGTAGCCGTAATCGAGATCAATTAAGTCCACGCAGGGCACTCCCCGGTCCAGAAACGGGCGGTGATCATCTTCGATCGCAAGGCTGCGCTCAAAGAAGTGGGATTGATAGCCCAGGCGTGTGGCGGCTTGATAAACGAGGTCCTGGAGCCACGGCGTGGAGTTGGTATCGTGCTCGATATTGAGGTCGGCATCACCGATCATGTCTTCGAGGATGAACGCTTTGATCTTCTTTAGCGTGCCGTCATCCTGCCACTTCTCCGCCAGATGACGGACGCCGTAAAGACTTTCGGGATCGTACCAGGGCAGGCGCATGGATTCTTCCGCATCGTCCCAGAGCAGCCAGATGCTGTAGCCTTCGTTCTTCTTGCCGCGCAACTGATTGGCAAACTCCAAGAGCAGAGCGCTGGATGACCCGCCATCGTTTGCTCCGACATAGGGGGTATCGCGCAGTGGCCAGTTGGTGTCGTAGTGGCTGGCAATCACGATGATTCCGTCCCGGGTACCGGGAAATTTCGCAATGATATTGCGCACCGGAAATCTGCCCTGGGAAGGCGTAATGGTGAAAGAATCCTCCTCGACCGTATCGGCCTTGAGATGAGAAACAATGTAGTTCTCAACCTTCTTGTGATTCTCGCTGCCGATGGGACGAGGTCCGAAAGCGACGATCTCTTTTATGTACTGAAATGCGCGATTGGAATCGAAGGCGGGCGGGGCCCCGGTGTCGGCGGGCAGCGCAGAGGGGTCCAATGATGCCTGAGCCGGTGCCGGGGAATCTTTTGCTGCGGCCGGCGTCTCTTTCTGCCTGGTGCAACACCAGAGAGCGAGCGACGTGAGTACAACCGACAACCATCGTCTCCCACCTTTGCGCATAAAGCGCGCAAACATGGGGCACCCAGCTGTTCGCGGTGCAAAAAGAAACGCTTGCTCAGGATGACTCATCATCCCCTTCGCGCGGCGCGTGCCTTGCGCTGCTTGGGATGCACCACGTAGGCAATCCCAATGCTCAGCAGATAGAGCGCCACCATGGGAGCGGCGAAGATGCACATGTTGAGGATGTCGGTAGTAGGGGTGAGAATGGCCGCGATGATGAAAATGATGAGGATGGAGTAGCGGACATTCCGCCACATCCAGCCAGCGCTGATGACTCCCATCAGCGCCAGAAAGAAAACCAGAATCGGCAGTTCGAAAACCACTCCCAAGCCGAGGATCACGGTCAAAAACAAATCCGTGTACTCGTGGATGGTGATCATCGGCTGGAACTGCTTGCCGTAGCCGATCAAGAAATCCAGTGCCGCCGGATAAACCAATTTGTACCCAAAGAATCCGCCAGACACAAACAAGAAAATCGTCGAGAACATGAACGGGACAACGTAACGCTTCTCGCGTCGGTAAAGGCCCGGCGAGATGAACATCCAAACCTGATACAGCACAAAGGGACAGGCCACAAAGAGGCCCGCAAGCAATCCAATCTTCAAGTAAAGGTTGAAGGGATCGGTGGGGTTCAAATACACCAGTGTTTGCGGCATTTTGTTGCGCTGCAGCGCTTCCATAATGGGCTTCTGCATCCAGCCCACAATGTTTTCCGCGTATCCCCAACATAGAAAAAAGCCGATTACCACCGAGATGATGCAATAGATGAGCCGGCGCCGGAGTTCCTCCAAATGCTCCAGGAAGCTCATGGCTGGCATGGTTTCCTGCTCGGTCTTGCCGGACGGTAGTTCGGCCGCCATCTCAGGCATCGGGGGCAACCTTCGTCAGGGGATCTGGGGAACCTTCCCCGGCTGGAATAGATGCGGCGGCCCCGGCTTGGCTGGCCGGCGGAAGCGTGGCGACCGAATTCGGCGGCTCGGGTGCGGGCGGGAGAATTTGGTGATGCTCTTCCAGTTCCAGCTGGGAAATCTCCGAGGCGATCTGCGCTTTGAATTCGTTAGAGGCACGCCGGAATTCATTGAGCGCCTTGCCCACCTGGCGGGCAATTTCGGGCAGTTTCTTGGGCCCGAAAATCAGCAGAGCCAGAAAGAAGAGGAAAATGGTCTCCGAGAACCCCATGCGCTTCATGATACTGCCGCGGCGGATTGGCAGCAATGCAACAGCAGATGCAAGCGGTAAGCAATTCTGGAACCTGGAACGTTGACCAAATTTCAGTTTGCCGAGGCTGCGAGTTCCCCGCCCGCTTCCAATGGGCCTGCCTGGGCTGGGAGGCGAACAAAAAACGTTGTGCCTTCTCCTTCCTTCGATTCAAACCAGATTTTGCCACCATGTTTCTTAACGATGATCGCGTAGGCCAATGCGAGTCCCTGGCCCGTGCCTTTGCCCGGCTCCTTGGTGGTGAAGAAAGGATCGAAGATGCGTGACTGAATGGCCGCCGGGATACCACAGCCAGAGTCGTGGACAGAGATCTGCACCCAGTTCTCGCACCTTGTGGTCTTAATTTGGATTGTTCCTTTGCCCTTGGATGCATCGCCTACGACTTGAGCGACAGCGTGTGCGGCGTTGACCAGCAGGTTGAGCAGCACCTGATTGACCTCCCCGATGTGGCATGGGACAAGCCCAACATCGTCGGAGAGCGAGGTTTCGAGGTCGGCGACGTATTTCCACTCATTCCTCGCTACGGTGACGGTGGTTTCGATCGCCTCATTGATATTGGCGAGTTTCTTCTCCTCAGAGCCGGGGTGGGAAAACTCTTTCATTGCGCGCACGATCTTAATGACCCGCGCGATGCCCTCTAACGATTGGTCGATTGCCAGGGGCACTTCTTTTTGCAGATACTCAGGATCAGCGGCCTGTATCTCCTCGAGGACATGCTTGAGTTTGGACTCCTCAAGAATGGACCGTGAACAGACCAGCGCAATCAAGCCGTCCAGCGAGGCCCACGCCTGTTGCACAAAGCGCGTATTGTCCCCGATAAATTGCATGGGGGTGTTGATCTCGTGAGCGATGCCGGCGGCAAGCTGTCCGATGGCTTCCAGTTTTTGCGCCTGCTGTAATTGCGCCGCCATGTTGCGGCGCTCCGTGATGTCCTCCTTAACTGCCAGGAAGTTGGCGATTTTGCCGCTCGCATCGGTGATGGGCCGGATGGCCACGGACTCCCAATACAGATCCCCGTTCTTCTTGCGGTTGCAGATTTCGCCTCTCCACTCTTTGCCGGCTTTGATGGTCTGCCACATACGTTGGTAGTCTTCGGGCGGTGTCCGTCCCGACTTCAGGAAGCGTGGATTCTGACCAATCACTTCCCCGTAGCCGAATCCAGTGGTCTCCAAGAACCTGCGATTGACATAGGTGATGCGCGCTGCCAGATCGGTGATGACGATCGAAACCGGAGACTGCTCGACAGCGGTTGAGAGAAGCCGGACGAAGGCCTCGTTTCGTTTGCGCTGGGTGATATCACGACATACCCAGATTCTGCCGTAATACTTCCCTTCTCCGATAACCGGAGCGGAATATCGATCGATAACCCTGCCATTACGAAACTCAACTTCTTCGTGCGCGATTTCGTCCCGGTGCGCATAGAGGTACTCAATCCGTTCGCGATATTCCTGAGGATTAGCGGCCTTGCCGGCGCTGTAATCCAGCAATGAGCGGTGATCGGGATCGTCAACGATTTCCTGCGGAAACCGGAACATTTCGTTAAAGCGACGGTTCTGAAGTACTTTATGTCGGTCACCGTCGACGACCAGAATTCCATCCGCGGTCGCGTTCAATTGGGCTTCGAGCAGAGCGGTCTTAGCCAAAAGCCTTTCTTGCAGTCTTTGGCGTTCGGAGATCTCAGCGCTTAACTCCTGGTTGGAACTTTCGAGAGCTGCCGTGCGTTGCGATACTTTGAATTCCAGGTCCCGATTCAGGTGACGGAGGTCGCTCTCAGCTTTACTTCGCTGACGAACTTCGAGGATGATTTTCTGCACGACAAATACCGCAATGGCGGCCGCCAACATGAGCGAGACAGACATGAGATAAATAGCTCGGCCACGGGCAACCTCATAGCGGGTCTTGCTCCTGGCAAGTTCCTGGTTCATTTCATCGGTCTGAAAGTTTGAATAGTCCCTGAATGCATCCTGATACTTCAGCATCAGCGGGAAGGCTTGCGAAGTCATCGCGTTCACCGCATCTCTCGTTCTGCCCTCTGACAAAAGATTCAGGATGCGCAGGTAGGCGGTGACGTAGGCTCTCCTGGCGGAGAGAACGGCATTCAGGCTTTGCTGCTCCGCGGCGGAACCTACCCGAGTCTGAAGTCGCGCCAGCAGGGCGTCAATTTTGGCTCTATTTTCCGCGCGCTGACGCAACAGGGATTGCACTTCCGAAGGATCGTCGCTCAGCACAATGCGCACATCCATTTGGCCAGTTTGGTCGACGTAGTTGAGGGCCTCAGTCGCCAACTGCACATCCATCCATTGCTGTTCCGCGATCTTTTGCGCGTCGGCATGCTGGCTGCGCAGGGCACGCAGACCGAGTTGGCCAACTCCTATGATGAAAAGAATGAGAACCAGAAACACGGCGATGAGGCCGGTGACAATAAACCGATCACTCGTGCCTATATCGTCGGAAGCGACTCGCACCATACTGGTGCCTTTCCCAGGCAGGGTCTCCCTCTGAGTTATCGGCAAGAATGTGTCATGCCTTTATACTCACCGGTTTCTGGGAGCGGAGCAGGGAGTAGCGAGAGACTGACAGCGGCAGGGCTAAGCCAACAGTTTCCTCAGCATGGTGACGCCGCGCACGATGGATTCGCGTTCTTCAGGCGCAGCCTTCCGCAGCGCATCGAACAAGGGACGCGCGGCGAGAACCGGATATTCCTTGTTCATGAAGTCTCGTATCGCAGTGGAAACGGTAATTCTGGTGTGACGACGATCATGGGGATCCGTTTGTCGCTGGACAAAGCCGCGTTTCTGCAGTCGATCGACGATTCCTGACACCGTACTGTGGGCGAGACCTACGTGCGCGGTGATTTCCTTAATGCTCCGGCCGTCCGACTGGACGAGAACATGCAAGACGCTTTTCTGTGGCCCGGTTAATCCCCCCTTGGCAAACTCGGCTTGCAGCGGCCTTCGAATCTGCTGCTGGATCGCGCGCAGGTGCTGCTCCAGTTCAATGGCCCTCTGGCGCAGCCCGGTGTGCCGGTTTTTGTTCTGTTGTTTTGCCATGAGCACCATGCAATTACAGTACAAACGGGATCAATTGCTTGACGTTCCTCTGGTAACTGCGATACTGCTCGCCGAATTGCTGAATCATGAATTCCTCTTCCATTCGGGCTTTGAGCCACCAGCCCACAAAGGCCAGAATGACCGCGAGAAAGCAGCCGGCTTCGCCGTACACCAGCGCGGTGCCGAGCATAGCAAGCAGCAATCCCGCATAAATGGGATGGCGCACAAGGCGGTATGGGCCGAGTTCCACGAAGGAGTGGTTTTCCTTAACACTCACCATCGCGCTCCAGTTGCTTCCCAAGGTGGAGCGTGCCCACAAGGCAAATGCCGCCCCTGAATAGGTTAATGCAAGCCCAAGGTAACCGATCTCACGCGATGCGGGAATGATGCGGAAGCCAAGTTGACCGATCCGCAGATTCTGGCGGAACAGTAACGCAAAAACCGCTGTCATAAAAAGCAAGTGGTAGAGTCGAGAGGCGCCAGACTCCGTGCGGAGCGCCCTTTTTGCGCCCAGTGCAGTGATCCCCCAAAAAGCCCCAAGTGCCAGCCAAGGGAGGGTAACCGCCTGGTTCAGATCGAGTTTCATAGCCCAACTCCTTTTATACGTCGTATACGACGTGTCGTATACGACATAATAGGAAAGAATGCTGCGCAACGCAAGAGAAATTTCAGTGAGGACTGCGGAGTGCGTCCCGCCCAGGCTTTCCTGCATCTCCACTCCATCGCTTAGCATCAACCTTAGAGTGGATAACCGCGGCGTTACTGCGGACCAGAATATCCACTCTGGCGGGTGGAAATCTGCGTGCTATACTGCGGTTAGAATGCGGTTACCGGGGTGTGTTTTTTAGCCCGAAACCGAAGGAATCTAGAGATGGCTGGTAGTTCTCGTCGCACCCTTTTCCTGGTAGTTTTCGTCCTTATAACCTGCGGCTTTTTCGGAATGGTCTTCGGCCAGAAGATCACCCCTGCGGCGGCGTCCGGCGGGGATTCTGACGTTCGCGACAGCCTGCGTCAATTCACTCAGATTTACAACGTTGTCGAGCAGAACTACGCGGAACCGGTCAATGCAGATAAAGCCATTTATAACGGCGCCATTCCGGGGATGCTGCACGTGCTCGATCCCCATTCCAATTTTTTTGATCCAAAGGCTTATTCCCTGCTGCGCGAGGATCAGCGCGGCAAGTATTACGGCGTGGGCATGACCGTCGGTCCCCGGAACAACAAGGTGATTGTGATCGCGCCCTTTGTGGGTACGCCTGCGTACCGGGCGGGGATCCGTCCCGGCGACATCATAGTTGCCGTTGATGGCAAGTCCACCGACAATATGAGCACCAGTGACGTGGCTGATCTGCTCAAAGGCCCCAAGGGGACAACCGTCCATATCACGATCCTGCGCGAGGGCTCCGACAAGCCACTCGAGTTCGCGGTCGTCCGCGATGAAATTCCGCGCTACAGCGTGGATCTGCATTTCCTGATCCGCCCTGGCATCGGCTACATGCATATCAGCGGGTTCAACGAAACCACCGAAAACGAGGTCCAAAAGGCGCTCGACGAGATGGGTGATCTGAAAGGACTGGTCCTCGACCTGCGCGGCAATCCCGGCGGTTTGCTGAGCGAGGGCGTGGGCGTGGCCGATAAGTTCCTGCACAAAGGCCAGTTGATCGTCTCGCACCACGGACGCAACTCTCCGGAGAAGCGCTATGTGGCGACCCATGGTAACGGCGGCAAGGACTATCCGCTAGTTGTGCTGGTGAATCGCGGTACAGCATCGGCGGCGGAGATTGTTGCGGGGGCGATTCAGGATCATGATCGCGGCCTGATCGTAGGAGAAACCACGTTCGGGAAGGGACTGGTTCAAACCGTGTACCCGCTGGCAGAAAATACGGGTTTGGCGCTGACTACGGCCAAATACTACACACCGAGTGGTCGCCTGATTCAACGCGACTACTCTAACGTGTCGCTGTATGACTACTATTTCGAGCGGGACAGTGACAATAACACGGCAAACCGCGAAGTGAAGCTCACCGACAGCGGCCGCACGGTGTACGGTGGCGGCGGCATCACCCCCGACTACACCGTTCCTCCGGTCAAGAGCAATCGCTTTCAGGATACCCTGCTGCAGCACTACGCGTTCTTCAACTTTGCCAAGCGGTATGTCATCAACCACCATCCGACCGAGAAGTTCGAAGTCGACGACATCACCATGCAGGATTTTCGCAAGTTCCTGGATGAGGAAAAAATTCCATACACTGAGGCCGACATGGTGGAGAACAACGATTGGCTGCGGGCCAACATCAAGAGCGAGATTTTTGTGGATGCTTTCGGTCAGAATGAAGGCCTGAAGGTGAAAGAGGAGGCTGACCCTCTGGTCCTCAAAGCACTCGACCTGATGCCGGAAGCAAAGCAACTGGCGGAAAATGCGCGCCGGGTGGTTGCGGAGCGCAGCAGCGGCCACGTTCTTAGCCGTTGACTCCATTTCTTTCCACAAAAGGACCCGGAATTCCGGGTCTTTTTTTCTTTTCTGAATTTGACTGCTTACTTCTGAAATTCTAAAATCCGCCCATCAGTCCAGATCAAATCACGCTCCGGAACCCTCCCTTTGCCTTATCCCAGCCATGGCAATAATGCGCCAAGCAGCCTGGATCCTTCCCGCACTTATTGCCGCCATCGCCGGATACACTGATTACCGCTGGCGGCGCATTCCAAATTGGCTGACGGTTCCGGGTCTTCTGCTAGGAATTGTGGTAAATGCAACGGCGCGTGGCTGGCCGGGCACAAGAGACTCATTGCTGGGCGCGGGACTGGGCCTGCTTATCCTGTTCCCTTTCGTTTTGCTGCGGAGCTTAGGGGCGGGGGACTGGAAATTGATTGGCGCTCTTGGGGCCTTCCTCGGGCCCCAACACCTGGTTACAGTTCTGTTAGCTGCGGTGCTCATCGCCGGATTGATGGCGCTGATTCTGGTGATCTGGAAAAAACGTGTGCGCCAGACTTTTCGCAACATCGGGCGGATGCTGGCAGCAATGGCCAGTTTGCACCTGCCAGGTGCGGAGGTGTCATTGGATAATCCTGAGTCTTCCAGAATTCCGTTTGGGGTAGCAGTAGCGATTGCCGTGATTTTGTATGTGGTTGGACACGTGTGGGGAGTTGCGTAAAGCTGCAAGCTCTGGCTGCGAACCGTCGGTAACCTCACAGCGACTGATGCCTATTGACTTGCCCTTGTATACCGCAGGATTCTGATTGAAGCTAGTTTCCAAGCAGGGGTTTGTTCTTTTGTTATAGTAAAGCTACATAAAAGATGGAGCTGCTGTTAAACATCATCTGGGTAGCGCTGGGGGTACCGGCGGTTTGGATGTGGTGCCGGAAGGGAAAGTGTGTTCGGTATCCGCAGTGGCTGGGGCATTATCGGCCTTTCATAGTTCTTGGATGCGCATTGCTCCTGCTTTTCCCGGTCGTGTCAGCCACTGACGACCTCAATGCCATGCGGCCGGAGATGGAGGAATCCAACCCTTCCGGTCGCCAGCTTAAACACTCTTTTGCCTCAGGCAGGTCCTACCTCTGGGCACATGGGAGCAGAACGATTCTGGCTCAACATGCCGCTCTCACTTTGGTTCCTTCGGATGAACCCTGTGGGCTAGTTTGCACCGTATCCACCGCGTTACCCGTAGCCGTTCCCGTCGGCTATCGTCTCTCGCGCGGACCTCCGAGCTACGCTGTTTCCTAGTCAGCTCGCTGATTGTGCTAGCTCCTTGATCAGAGATTCCCTTTACCTGGCCTTTGCTCTGCGTGGTCTGCTGTGCGCACAGCTTAGCCAGGCACAGAGGAATTGATGGAGTTATGGATGCAAAAAACACTTTGGCTTTATTCCGCGCTGTTTCTCGTCTTTGGTCTTTCTGAGCGGGCGGGCGCGCAGCAAGCGCTCACGTGGCAGCAAGTGCGCAGCCGCTTTGAGAGCGCAAATCCCACTCTGCTAGCTGACCAACTGAGTGTCGATGAATCAAAGGCTGAGGAGATCACTGCACATCTCCGGCCGAATCCCAGCTTCAATCTGACGGTCGATGGGACACAAATTGCTCCTCACGATGGTTTGTGGGAGCCGTTCGCCGGTACGTTTGAATCGCCCGGCATCAGCTATTTGCACGAGCGGCGGCACAAGCGGGAATTGCGTCTGGAAAGCGCGAAAAAGGGGACACTAGTCGCCGAGTACAGCCATGCCGACCTGGACCGCACCCTGTTGTTTACTCTGCGGACGGCGTTTGTCTCGACTTTGCAGGCCAAAGCGGTGCTGCAGTTGGCTAAAGACAATCTCGCCTATTACGATCGGGTCCTGCAGATCAGTCGAGACCGTTTCCAGGCAGGTGATATCGCGCAGATCGACCTTGAGCGCCTGGAGCTGCAACGGGTGCAATATGAGTCCGACCTGCAAACTGCCGAAGTCAATCTGCGCACCGCAAAGATTCAATTGCTCGCCTTGCTGAACGAGCGAACTCCCACCGAGCAATTCGATGTTTCCGGCACATATGATTTCAGCGATCAACTGTTGCCACCCGAAGAGCTGCGGAAAATCGCCTTTGATACACGCCCCGATCTGAAGGCGGCGGTGGAAGCGATCGACAAAGCTGAAACTGACCACAAGTTGGCCGTTTCAAATGGCTCGACCGACCCGACCCTTTCGGCGTGGTACACCCATAACGCCTCGACCAACAATCCTGTAGCCATCAACACCCTGGGAGTCAGCGTCAGCGTTCCACTGCGAGTTTTCGACCGTAATCAGGGTGAGAAGTTGCGCACCCAGCTGGACATTACCCGCACCCAACGCTTGCGGGATGCGACCGAAGCGTCCGTTCTGAGTGACGTCGACTCCGGCTACGCTACGGTGAACAGCACGCTGATGCTCCTGCGGCCATACAAAGCCAAGTACCTGCAGGAGTCTGTCCATGTTCGTGACACCATTTTCTTTTCCTATCGCAATGGCGGCGCCTCGCTGCTGGATTTCCTGAACGCCGAGGCGGACTATCGCAGCGTGCAACTGAACTACGTCAATTTAGTGGGTTCTTATCTTACGGCCGCCGCTCAACTGAATATGGCCGTGGGCCGGGAGGTGATCCCGTGAAAATGACCTTCAAACTCGCGGGGTTGGCGCTGATGATTTCAATTTGCGTCAGTTTCGGCATGGTCTCGCTCGGTTGCAGCTCGGGGAAAGCGAACACACAGGCAGAAGCCCCGCCGCAGACGGTGGTCCAACCGGACTTCGACCCCAATAACTTTCAGGTGGACCACCCGGAACAGTTCCCGCTGGTAACCGCGGTCGCCTACAAAGCGACTCCCAGCCTGAATGTAACCGGCGTAGTACAACCCGACATTGCCCGTGCTGTTCCTGTGATCTCGCTCGCCGCAGGACGGGTCGTTGAGGTGAAAGCCAAGCTGGGCGACGTGGTGAAAAAAGGACAGTTGTTGCTGCGAGTCCAAAGCAACGATGTCTCGGGCGCTTACCAAACTTATCTCAAAGCCGTGAACGACGAACGACTGGCCCTGGTCCAGCTCAAGCGCGCCCAAACTCTTTACGACAAGGGGGCAATCGCCAAGAGCGCACTTGAGATTGCCGAGGATGCAGAGGATGACGCGAAGGCTGATCTCAACGCCGCTCTTGAACAATTACGTCTGCTTGGCGTGGACAAAGATCACCCGTCGGCGATAGTTGACGTGGTTGCGCCTATCTCCGGAGTTATTACCGACCAGCAGATCACGAACGCGGGGGGCGTGCAGGGCCTTTCCGGGCCGAACCCGTTCACCATTTCCGATCTCACTTACGTCTGGATCATGTGCGATGTTTACGAAAATGATCTCGATGCGGTGCACGTTGGCGAGTCGGCAGATATCCGCCTCAACGCTTATCCCTGGCAGGTATTCAAAGGGCGGATCGACAACGTGTTGCCCATTCTGGATCCGAACATTCGTACCGCCAAGGTTCGAATCGAGGTCGCGAATCCGGGGTTGATGCGCGTGGGGATGTTTGTTACCGCGACCTTCTACGGCAGGCTGGCTGAGACCCACGCGGCCATACCCAAAACTGCGGTTCTCTACCTGCATGATCGCGCGTGGGTGTATGCGCCGGTAAGCGGGCGTCACTTCAAACGACTTGAGGTGGTGACCGGAAATACGCTTCCCGGCGACCTGCAGGAAATTGTTTCCGGCCTCAAACCGGGTGACCAAGTGGTCTCCAATGCACTTCCACTGCAGAACACTGTGGAGCAGTAGATGATTCGTCGAGTCGTCGATTTCGCTCTCAACAACCGGCTCCTGGTGCTGGCGCTGGCAGTCATTCTCTTCGCTGCGGGTATCGTTTCTTTCGAGAGATTGCCGATTGAGGCGTATCCCGATGTAGCCGACAACTACGTTGACATCATCACGCAATGGCCGGGAATTTCGGCGGAACAGATTGAACAGCAGGTCACGATTCCGCTGGAGATCGGCATGAACGGCATCCCGGACGTGGTGCATCTGCGTTCGTTCTCGCTTTTCGGGCTTTCCGACGTAAAGCTGATCTTCTCCGATGAATCCGACAACGCCTGGAACCGGGAGCGGGTCCTGGAAAGACTGAGCGAGGTTACGCTTCCCCCGAACGTGACGCCGATGATGGGGACGGATTGGAGCCCCGTCGGCCAAATTTATTTTTTTACCTTGCACAGCACTAATCCCGCCTACGACCCGATGGAACTGAAATCCATAGAAGATTGGGCCATCGAAAAGAATTTCAAAGCGGTGCCGGACATCGTGGACGTCGCCAGCTTTGGCGGTCCGACCCGGGAATATCAGGTTCGTCTCGATCCAAACAAGCTAGTGGCCTATGGACTGAACCTGGCGCAGGTCGAACAACAGCTCTCCAATAACAACGCAAATGCTGGAGGCAGCTTTATCCAGGCGGGATTGCAGCAGATCAATGTGCGCGAGGTAGGGCTGGTAGGGCATTCCCATGACATTGCCGAGACCGTAATCTTCGCCAAGAACGGCACGCCCCTGCACATGAGAGATATTGCCGTGGTGGACCAGGGGCCGAAGATTCGGTTGGGCCAGTTCGGCAGGGCGGCTCACGCGAATGCCAGAATCATCGACAACGATGATGTGGTCTCGGGCATCGTGCTATTGCGAAAGGGCGCGGTCGCGCAAACGGCGCTCGAAGGAATTCACAAAAAAGTCGAGGAGCTAAACAATCACATCCTGCCCCCTGGCGTGAAGGTCTTTCCGTTCATCGATCGGAGCGACCTGGTTCACTTCACCACTCACACTGTGCTTCACAACCTCACGGAAGGAATGATCCTGGTATCGGTCATTCTGTTTTTGTTTCTGGGCAACTTCCGGGGTGCACTGATCGTTGCGATAACGATTCCCTTCTCTCTCCTGTTTGCCGCGATTTGCCTGGATTTGAGACGTATTCCCGCCAACCTGTTGTCGCTGGGAGCGCTGGATTTCGGCATGGTGGTGGATGGCGCGGTGGTGATGATCGAAAATATCGTCCGCCATCTGAGCCACACCAACGGGACGAGGACCCCGACCGAACGAATTGGCGATGCCGCCCACGAAGTGCAACGGCCAGTTTTTTTTGCCATCGCCATCATCATTACAGCTTATTTGCCAATTTTCACCTTGCAGCGGGTGGAAGGCCGGCTGTTCCATCCCATGGCCTGGACGGTTGCCTTCGCTCTGCTCGGCGCGTTGCTTTTCTCAATCGTGATCGCCCCGGTGCTGGCCAGCTTCGCATTCGCGAAGGGAGCCAAAGAGTGGCGCAACCCGGTGATGTCTTTCATCACTGTGCGCTATCGCAATGCCGTCCGCTGGGCGATTCGCCACCGCGCGACGACGGTGGGTGTGGCCGCCGGCGGAATTGTGCTAGCGGCTTATCTCGCCTTTGGGGGCGCCATTGGTTCCGAATTCCTGCCGCACTTGGACGAAGGGGCGCTCTGGGTCCGTGGGACACTGGCGCCAAGCACCGGACCGGGGGAAGGCATCCGCGTAGCCAATCAGGCTCGTGTTTTGCTCTGCTCTTTTCCTGAAGTTCCGCAATGCACCAGCCAAGTTGGTCGTCCGGACGATGGAACCGATACCACCGGCTTCTTCAACACCGAGTACTTTGTGGATCTGAAACCAAAAGAGCAATGGCGGCCGGTGTTTCACCAGAACAAAGACGAACTCATTGCTGCCATGAATCGCGAACTTAACAAAATCCCCGGTGTGGTCTGGGGGTTCTCCCAACCCATCGAGGACAACATGGAAGAGGCGGTGAGCGGTGTCAAGGGAGAGCTGGCTACCAAGATTTATGGCGATGACTTGAAAGTGCTCGAGGAAAAAGCCGACCAGACAGTCGGCATCATGCGCGGGGTAAGAGGAGTTGAGGACCTCGGGGTATTCCGCGTGTTGGGGCAGCCCAATCTGAACGTGACGGTGGACCGGGAAGCCGCGGCGCGCTATCAGATCAATGTCTCGGACGTACAGGATGCGATACAGACCGCAGTGGGCGGCAATGCTCTGACGCAGGTCCTGCGAGGGGAAGCGCGCTATGACCTGGTCCTCCGTTACCTCCCGCAATACCGCGACACCATGGACGCCATCGAGAAAATCCGTCTGCTTTCGCCCAGCAGCGAACGCGTGTCGCTCGCTCAACTTTGCCACATCAAGATCGTGGATGGCGGCTCTGAAATTTATCGTGAAGCCAATCAGCGCTATATCGCAATTAAGTACAGCGTGCGTGGCCGTGACTTGGGCAGCACGGTGGAAGAGGCCATGAGAAAGGTCGACGAGCAGGTGAAATTGCCGCTGGGATACCACCTCGGCTGGGAAGGAGAATATGCCAGCGCGAAACGGGCCAATGCCAGGTTGCTCATTGTGCTCCCCATCACCGTTCTGATCATCTTCATCATTCTCTACACGATGTTCAAGTCCTTTAAATGGGCGCTGTTGATCATGGCGAACATCGCGGTTGCGCCCATTGGCGGTCTGCTCGCTCTTCTGATTACCGGCACGAACTTCAGTGTCTCTTCAGGCGTCGGCTTTCTGGCACTTTTCGGGGTGTGCGTACAAACCGGCGTGATCATGCTGGAGTACATCAACCAGCTTCGTGCCCGACGCTATTCCATCGAAGATGCAGCGGTGGAGGGAGCTGTCTTGAGACTACGGCCCATCATGATGACCATGCTAGTGGCAACTCTGGGATTGCTGCCAGCCGCCATGTCGCATGCGATCGGGTCGGACTCGCAGCGACCGTTCGCGATCGTCATTGTGGGAGGCCTGATGGCAGCCCTCGTGATGAGCATCTTCCTGCTGCCGACTTTGTACGTGTGGATCGCCGGCGATCGCGACGTGCTTCCGGCTGGCGAGAACTTGTTCGAAGAAGGCGAACACATAGATTAGGGTGTCCCGTTCCGGGAATGCTTGGTTTGTTGGAGTTGTGGCATGAAGTCTCTGATCGCAGTTGCGGTGCTTGCGCTTTGGTTATTCTTCCCTGTGCAGCGATTTGCTAGATACTGGCGTCGTCGTCGAGCAATGCAAAAAGCCGACAAATATTCGAAGACTCTGTTTCGCTGAGCGGTCGGGAGGCCGGTCATTCGCAAATCCGGCGCAATTTTGCGGTCCGATTGAAGGTCGATCGGTGGAGTTTCCAATCGCGTTACCGCGAGCCGCGGCGATCTGATCCAGCGCCGAGGGTGAGCGGTTGAGCCTTGACTCAGGAGGCGATGCGCCTGGCTTCCGCTTCCTTCTGTGAAAAATAGCGCAATAGAAGATCACGCAACGAAACCAAGCCCTTCAGCTGCTTGCCATCCACAATGGGCAGATGTCGAAAGCCGAACTCGCGCATCAGAAAGAGGCTATTTTCGATGCTTTCGTCGACGCTGACTGATTTTGGATTGGGGGTCATAACCTCAGAAACCTTGGTGGTTCCGGGCATGCGGCCGATGGCGACCACGCGATTCATGATGTCGCGTTCAGAAAAGATACCGGCCAGGTCGCCATCGCGCAAAACCGGCAGCGCACCGATGTTATGCTCCATCATGAAACGAGCGGCCTCCAGAACTGTGGCATCAGCGTTTATCGAGTAGATGCGGCGTTCCTTGACGAGATCGTAAATCGGCGCCATGGGTATGCTCCTTCAAATCGGCTTGCGTGACCGGCTTCGGCCCGCCAGCCGCCGGGTTGGAACACTCTATCATGGCGGCTGCCGCATGAAAACACAAACGCCAGTTGCAGCCAAACGATTACGCCACTCCGCTTCATTTGCGTTTTGCTTGAATATGACCAGTACGATTCCCAGTCTGGTTCTGCTATCTTCGTGGGTTCTGTTCACCCGAACTTATTGGGAGCACTGATGCCAGAAACTGGTCCTCGCCGACCTTCGGCCCTATATCGCTGGACAGTCCTCATCTTCATCAGCCTGGCGATGTTTGGGAACTACTACGTATATGACTGCATTGCACCGTTGGCCGATCTCCTGGCCCGACAGCTCCATTTTTCGGACTCGAATATTGGTTTGCTGCAAGCCATTTACAGCATTCCGAACGTGGTCATGGTGCTGATCGGAGGCTATATCGTTGACCGCATCGGCACGCGGAAATCGATTTTTATTTTCGGTACGCTTTGCCTGATTGGGGCTGTCGTCACGGTTCTCTCCCCGGCTCTGTCTGTCATGGCAAGCGGGCGGCTGATTTTCGGTTTAGGGGCGGAGTCGCTCATTGTCGCCGTCACCACGGCGATAGCGAAATGGTTCCGCGGCAAAGAGCTGAGCTTCGCTTTTGGCATTAATCTGATGATTGCCCGCTTTGGCTCCTGGCTGGCCCAGAATTCTCCTACCTGGGCCAGTTCCGCCTACACGAACTGGCGTAATCCACTGCTGATTTCGGTCGGTTTCGGTACCTTCTGCGTGACTGGAGCTATCGTGTACTGGATCATGGAAGCCTACGCAGAGAAAAAGTTTGAAGTGGGCCAGCAAGGTTTCACCGATAAAGTGGTATTCAGTGATATCTACAAGTTCGGCCTCTCCTATTGGTACATCGTGGCACTGTGCATCGTGTTTTATTCGGCAATTTTTCCCTTCGAAACCTTCGCCATTAAATTTTTTATAGAAGCCCATGGAACATCCCGCCAGCTGGGCGGCTTCCTGGTTAGCATTCTGACAGCGTTCACAATGTTCGGTACACCCGCATTCGGCTTGTTCGTCGACAAGCTGGGTAAACGTGCTCTGCTCATGATGCTGGGTTCGATGCTCCTGATCCCGGTTTACCTGATGATGGCCTACACACATATCAGTCTTTATGTCCCGATGGCGATGATGGGAGTTGCCTTCTCCCTGATTCCAGCGGTCATGTGGCCGTCGGTTGCCTATATTGTGGATCAATCCAAGCTGGGAACCGCCTACGGCCTCATGACCATGATCCAAAACATTGGTTTGGCCGGGTTCAACTTATTAGTGGGATGGGCCAATGATTATAGCCATGCAGGCCCCCAAAATCCCGCGGGATACCACTTGGGCATGTGGATCTTCTCCATATTGGGATTCATGGGCATGTTTTTCGCTTTCCTACTGCGCCAGCGCGAAACTGGCCCCCAGGGGCATGGGTTAGAAACCATAACGACGGCTACTGCGGCGGCGTGAAGCCTTTGACCAGCATTTGACCGGCCCTTGACGATTGTTTGTGGGTCTTGGGGTATAAGTACCGAATCTATAGGGAAGTAGGTGGAAGCGGCGCCGTTATTGACCTGCTGGAATGCGGGCAGCGGGGGAGGCACCCAGGGGATAGCGATCTTCCACCACCGGAAGTAACTGCAACCAGTACAACGCAAAGATATTTAGGCCGCATCAGACTGAGTGCGGCCGGATTAAGGCAACTTGACGGGCGCGAGAAAACTGCAGGGCGACAAGCTCTCTGAAGCTGAGGCCATTGAGCGAGCCAAGCAGGGTGATGCGGAGGCTTTTGAGAGTCTCTATCACCTGCATAAGCGTCGTGTGTATTCATTATGCCTTCGCATGACGGCTAACACGGCTGCTGCTGAAGACCTGACTCAGGAGGCGTTTCTGCAGTTGTTTCGCAAGATCGCTACGTTTCGCGGCGAGTCTGCGTTTTCTACCTGGCTGCATCGCATGGCCGTGAATGTTGTGCTGATGCAGTTGCGAAAAAAAGGGCTGGCGGTGGTCCCCCTGGAAGAGACCATTGAGACGGAGGAGGAATCCCATAGGAAAGAACCGGGTGGGGAAGATGTAAGATTGGCGGGCTCCATCGACCGCTTACAATTGGAGCATGCTATCGAAAATCTGCCGCCGGGTTACCGGGCGGTGTTCCTGCTCCATGACGTTGAAGGTTATGAGCACAACGAGATTGCTCGGATCGTCGGGTGTTCGATTGGCAACAGCAAGTCGCAGTTGCACAAAGCTAGAATGAGATTGCGAGAACTCCTCAAAATGAGCAGAGCTGAAAAAGCCACCAAGCCGTGAGGAGTGAAGGAATTGCGATGTCGGGGAGAAAGGTAGTATGACCTGTGATGAATTTGAACGGGTCCTGCCTGAGCTTGAGGGCGGCCACAATAGCGAGCAGGAAGAACATCTGAGAACCTGCTCTTCGTGTTCGAGTTTAGTTTCCGATCTGAACGCCATTGCGCAAACAGCGCGGCTTTTGGACGATTACGAGCCCAGTCAACAGGTCTGGCATTCGATCGAGGCTGCATTGCGGCGGGAGGATTTGATCCGTCCCCCCCAACTGCAGCTTGTACCGGCGGCCGCGCGGTTACCCCGCTGGCGATTTGCCTGGTTGGTGCCAATTGCCGCTGCTATCTTATTCGGCTCCGCGCTGCTAGTGATGCACCGTCGCGTAAACAGTCAACTCGCCCAGACCCCACCGGCAGCGCAGGCCGTAAAAAGCTCGGGCACCACCCCCGATGAGGACCAGGTTCTTGAGGCGATCGCCGCGCGCGCGCCAGCGATGCGCGCGTCCTATGAATCCAATTTGCGCGCGGTAGAGGCCTATATACGGGATGCCGAGCTCTCAGCTCATGATAACCCCAATGATCAGATTGCCCAGCAGTACTTAATGAACGCCTATGAGCAGAAGGCCATGGTTTATGAGATGGCCATGAACCGTGCTCTGCAGTAATATGCTCAGGCCGAGCCAGACGGATGTGGGGAAGAGGTTGACTATGCGCCGCGGGAACAGGGTCTCAGCGCTGGTGATTGTGGCCGTCCTAATGGCGGCAGTTTTAGCTGCTGCGGAAACCCGCAAAGAATTCCATTTCAGAGTCCATCGCCGGGCCAGCGTCTCCGTGGTCAATCAATTCGGACCGATCTCCGTAAGACCTTCCGCAGGAAAACATGTAGTGGTAACCGCGATTCTTCATTCCGATAAAGCCGAAATTGATGAAAGCCACAGCGGCAGCCGCATCTCTATTTCAACCCATCTTTTGCCAGGTGCCGATGCCACAAGCGGCCGCGTGGACTATGAGGTGCTCGTGCCCGCCGATGCCAGTGTGACTTTGCGCTCAGCCACCGGGCCTCTGCATGCCGAGAGACTGCGTGGCGATGTCATTCTGGAGGGCAACACGGCCAACGTGGATGTGCGCGACATGGCTGACGGACATGTGCACATCAAGACTTTGAATGGGCCAGTCACTCTCACCAACGTCACTGATGGGCATGTGGAAATCACCTCAGTGGCAGGTGAGGTCTCGCTAATGTCGGTGAGTGGTCCGCTGGTCCACGTAAATTCGAATAGCGGCCGGATCGTCTATGACGGGGATTTCGGGGGCGGTGGCGAATATTCTTTGATGACCCACACCGGTGACATCGACGCCACGGCGCCACCTTACGCCTCCATGGATGTACTTGCCAGTTCTTCGCAGGGACAAGTCATCAACGATTTCCCGCTTCAACCAGCTCACACTTCCTTTGCCGTCAAAGCTGGGAGTGCCTTTGCAGGCACCATGGGAAAAGCAGCCTCCTCGGTCAAGCTGCTTTCTTTCAGTGGTAAAATCCACCTCAAGAAACGCTAAACATCAAACCGGCGAATCGCAAGACTCAGTGGCGCGCTTGAATTCATGAAACCCCTTACGGTTCAACGTCCTTCGGTTACTCCGGTTACGGGACGTGGCGCCGCGACGCGTGTAGTCTTTTTGGTGGGCTTCATGGGCGCGGGGAAGACTACGGTTGGGCAAGCTCTGGCTCACCGTTTGGGTTGGACCTTTGAAGATGTGGACGAGCGAATCGAGGCTCGCGCACAGCAGACGATTGAGCAGATTTTCCGGCTGGCAGGAGAGGCAGCGTTTCGAACTCTGGAGCAGGAGACGATCAGAGAATTGTTGTCCAGTGCAGGGTTTTCGCGCCGAGTCATAGCGCTTGGTGGTGGGGCCTTCGCGCAGCCCGCGACCGCAGTGGCTGTGCGCGACTCCGGGTTCCCGGTTGTGTTCCTGGATGCACCGGTTGAGGAACTTTGGCGGCGTTGCCAGGAGCAGGCAAGCGAGCGTCCCCTCCGCCGCGACATGGAGCAATTCCGTGGGCTCTATGAAGCCCGCCGGCCGCAGTACATGAGGGCTGGGCTACACGTAGATACGGGCGGCAAAGATGTAGAAACAGTTGCAGCGGAGGTGGCATGCAGTCTCGGACTGGAATGAAACATCGCAGATTGGTGAACGGCATGGGGCAATTCGTCCTGGCTTTGGCGTTTCTCTGCCCCCTGGCGCTCTCGGCCTCCACTCCAAAATCGCCAGCCGCACAAACCGTGGACTCGGGTTCCTTCGGTGTGTTCATGAACGGAAAACGAGTAGCGACTGAGACTTTCTCTGTCCAGCAAGGCGCGACCGGCAGTTCTGTAACCTCAGAATTCAATACCGAAGCTGGTATGCAGAAAGCTGCGCAGAATTCCGACTTGGAGCTGACACCCACCGGCGAGCTGAAGAACTACCAATGGAAAGAGACCAGTCCAGGAGATTCGCATGCCATGGTGTTCCCCGACGAAAACTTCCTGACCGAGCGTTTTAGCAAAAGTTTACAGGATAAGCCTCAGGAACAGCCCTTCTTGCTGCCCGCATCCACCACGATCCTGGACGATTACTTCCTGATTCAGAGAGAGGTTTTGGCATGGAAGTTTCTGGCCACGTCCTGCAAGCAGGAAAGCGGCCAGATTTCCTGTCCTTTGAAACAACTTGTGCAACTCGGAACCTTGAATCCACATACCCGTCAGTCGATGTCGGTGGGAGTGCAGTACTCGGGCAGAGAAAAAATCTCACTTCACAACGCCGAGCGGGAGCTCATCCGGCTGGACGTGAAAAGCGAAGCCGGAGATTGGGCTTTGTGGCTGGACGACCAGTTGAAATTGCAAAAAATTCTGGATGTGAGCACTAACACCGAAATTATTCGAGATTAGCCGGCTTTGGCTCTCATCGACGCACGCGCGGGCCGTGTTTTGACCACTACCCTGCTTTTCGCTCTGGGGCTGGGGTTTTTGTATGTCGCACGGCACACATTAATCGCCTTCCTTTTTGCGATTCTTTTCGCTTACCTGGTTGATCCGGCAGTTTCCGGACTGGAAAAATGGACCCACAGCCGTGGGCTGGCGATCACCATCATTTACCTCCTGATTGCCAGCCTGCTTGCTACGTTTTTCTTTTTCGTGGGTCCGAGAATCGGCCACGAGGCGCAACGTTTGAGTCAGGCCCTGCCCAAAATGCTGGACCAAATCAGCTCTGGCAATATTGCGGTGACCATCGGTGTTGAACATGGGTGGAGCTTGCCCAACATCCGGACGGCAGAGACATTTCTGGCAAATCATCGCGAAGATTTGCTGAAGATTGCCCAGGACATTGGGATTCGAATCGCTGAGGTCGCCAAGAACTCCTGGCTGTTGATCGTGATTCCCATTCTGGCAGTTTTCTTTTTGAAGGATGGCCGGAACTTTGCCGAGGCTGCTGCGTCTTTGGTTCAGACCAAGCCCCAGCGCGAGTTTCTGGAAGGAGTGCGCAGCGACCTCAATGAAATGCTCGCGCTATTCATTCGTGCTCAACTTACCCTGGCGCTATTTTCGTTCGTGGTTTATGGATCGTTCATGGCCCTGATGAAGGTGCCTTACGCGTTGATGCTGGCCACGGCCGGCGGCTTTATGGAATTTATTCCAGTCGTGGGACCTTTGGTAGCCGCCGCTTTGATCCTCCTGGTGGCACTTCTCACCAGCTATTCCCACTGGTTGATTTTGCTGGTTTTTCTGTGCGTGTGGCGTATGGTGCAGGATTACGTCATAGCACCCCGAATTATGGGCCGGAGCGTCGAACTACATCCCTTAGCGGCCCTGTTTGGGGTGCTCGCGGGCGGCGAGATCGCAGGTGTCCTTGGGGTTTATCTTTCCATTCCAGTTATGGCGAGCTTGCGCATCGTGTGGCGGCGCTGGCGAGTGTATGCGGAAAAGAAGCGCTTCGGGCCGCTGAATGAATATTCATTCGGGACGGAAGTCACTGAGCAACACTCGTAATGTTTTTGGGTGCTTTACTCACTCTCTGCAGCTCGTGGAATCACGCTCCGATAGCGGCTTCTGTCTTTACATTCCGCAGGAACTCCGCCGCTGACTCGGGCGGAACGGTGTTGATGAACATTCCCGATCCCAACTCGAACCCGGCAACGCGAGTCAGGCGAGGAATAATGCTGACATACCAGTGAAAATACTTTACGCCGTGCAACTCGGCAGGGGCGCTGCGCAAGGTGTAGTTGAAATCCGGATCGCCTAAACCATGGTAGAGCTTTCCTAAGACTTTTCTTAACGTGCGGGCCAGATCCATTATCTCAGCGGCGCTGATATCGCCGAAATTCGCCATGTGTCGCCGTGGAAAAATATGGGTCGCAAACGGGGTGGGTGACGCGAACGGCTCAAGAGCAACAAAATGCTCAGTCCTAAGCACGATTCGATCCTCTTCAGCCAGTTCTTCTTCAATCATCTGGCAGAACATGCATTCTCCGTAGTCATCGTAATGCTGCAAGGCGACCTGAAAGCGTCCGCGCACCTGGCTGGAGATCACCGGAGTGGCGATCAGTTGGGAGTGGGGATGCTCCAGGCTGGTGCCGGCGTCCAGGCCGTGGTTCTTGAATATGGTGATGTGGGCGATGCGAGGATCAAGGCTAAGTTCGTCATAACGCGATTTGTAAGCCCCCAATACGTTCGCGACGTGAGCGTCATCCATCAGAGCAGTTACCTGGGAGTGGTCAGGTGTCTCAATGATTACGTCGTGCACTCCAAAGCCGGCGATGCTCCGCCTCGAGCGGTGAATAGTCCGGGTGAGCTCGATGTCGCGAGCAAGGGCCGCAAATTTATTGGGTACCAGACGCACTTGCCAGCTTCCATTGCCTGGTGATGGGATGCGCAATACTTCCGGCGGAGTCTTGTTCTCGTTACCGGGACAGAACGGGCAACTGGCAACGAATGAGGCCAGCACTTTGGGCGCCTCCCGCCGGGCCAGTTCCTTGGGGCGCTTCGCGCGTTCGGTGGCGATGATGACCCACTCTTTGGTGGCAAAATTTTGCCTCAGTTCGGGCATAGAGACTCCTTAGATTCCTAATCGGCAATTCCCTCGGTACTCTTGAGCCGCGTACCGCTCAAGAAGATGCTATGGCTGTTGTAAAATCCAAAAAACATGTCAAACAAGATTCCCGTAGGTATTCTGGGCGCAACTGGTGTCGTTGGGCAACGTTTTGTGCAATTGCTCGAGCACCATCCGTGGTTTGAAGTAGCCTGGCTCGCCGCCTCCGATCGCTCCGAAGGCCGCCTTTACGGCGAAGCCGTCCGCTGGCGCCTGAAGACTTCTCTGCCGCCACGGATAGGCGATATGCGCATCTCGCCCGCCGCCCCCGAGGGCGCGCCTAAAGTCATCTTCGCGGCGCTTGATGCGGCGATTGCCGCCGAACTTGAACCACGCTTCGCTGAGGCTGGTTGTGCGGTCATCTCCAACTCCAGCGCCCTGCGCATGCAGAGCGATGTGCCGCTTTTGATCCCGGAAGTCAATCCTGAGCACGTAAAGTTGCTGGAATGTCAGTCTTGGCGGAGGAAGTCGCACGGTTTTGTGGTCACCAACCCTAACTGCTCGGCAATCGGTCTGGTGATGGCGCTGGTCCCATTGCAGCAAAGATTTGGTATAGAGACGGTGATGGTCGTCACCATGCAAGCAGTGAGCGGAGCCGGATATCCCGGAGTGGCATCGCTGGATATTCTGGGTAATGTGATTCCATACATCGCCAAAGAAGAAGAAAAGATGGAAGAGGAAACTTTGAAGCTTCTGGGCAAGCTTGATGGATCAAGAGTGGTTCCCGCAGGATTTCGCATGAGTGCGCAATGCAACCGGGTTGCGGTCGAAGATGGGCACACGGAATCGGTCTCAGTAAAGTTACACAAGAAAGCTTCACCAGACGAAGTCATCGCGAGCTGGAATGAATTTCGCAGTGTGCCCCAGGAACTGCAGCTACCTAGCGCGCCCGTGCAACCGGTGCAATATCTGAGTTCGGGGGACCGGCCACAACCCCGTTTCGATGTTGATGCAGGCTGTGGAATGACGGCTACCGTTGGCCGCCTGCGTCCGTGCAGCGTTCTCGATTGGAAATTCACCGTGCTCTCGCACAACACTATTCGTGGCGCCGCCGGCGCTGCCCTGCTGAACGCCGAATTGCTCAAAGCGCGTGGATACCTGGATTGAGTCGCGCCAGATCCAAGAACCGGTGGCCCCGATGATCGTCATGAAATTTGGCGGCACCTCTGTGCAAGACGCCGAGGCGATCGATCGCGCTGCCGCCATCGTCAAGGCACGTCTGCCGCAGAAACCTGTCGTCGTGGTCAGCGCGATGGCCAAGGTCACTGACCAGCTCCTGAGCATGGCCCGTTCCGCCGGAGCCGGCGACCGCAAAACCGCGCTGAAGCTTTCGCGGGCACTCCGCGAACGCCATTACAACACCGCGGGCGAGCTACTTGGAACAGCACTGTTCACTCAATTTCACGGTGACTTAGGGGTGGAGTTTGAAGCTTTGGATGAGCTGCTGCGCGGCCTTGCCGCAGTGGGAGAACTGACCCCTCGGACCACCGATCATGTAGCTGCGTTCGGTGAAGTACTCTCCAGCAGAATCGTGAAAGCGGCGTTTGCAGCGCGAGGCATCGAAGCTGCGTTGATCGACTCCCGGCAATGCATTGTGACCGACAGCGCACATACTCGGGCTGCTCCGTTAATGCACGAAATTCACGAGCGACTGCAAGCCAAGGTGCAGCCTCTGGTAGCGGATGGGCGCGTACCGGTGATGGGCGGTTTCATTGGAGCCACCAAAGCGGGCGTCACGACCACCATCGGACGAGGTGGATCGGATTATTCTGCCGCGATCATCGGCGCTGAACTGGGGGCTGAGCGCATTGAGATTTGGACCGATGTGGACGGCATGATGACCACCGATCCCAATCTCTGTCCCGAGGCGCGCCGCATCAAGCTCATCAGCTTTGATGAGGCAGCCGAGCTCGCTTATTTCGGCGCGAAGGTGCTGCACCCCGCAACTGTGCTGCCGGCCATCCAGAAAAACATTCCTGTCTACATCCTGAACTCGCGCAATCCGGATTGCGAAGGCACGCGCATCGCAGCGCGAGTGCCGCACTGCCGCAATTTTTTCAAGGCCATTGCTGCGAAGAAGCGGATCACGATCATCGATGTAGCGGCTCCGCGGATGCTGCTGGCGCACGGTTTTATGCGCGCCATTTTCGAGGCCTTCGACCGGCATCGTGTTCCAGTCGATGTGGTCTCAACATCCGAAGTAAGTGTCTCGTTGACAGTGGATTCAAACGAGTCGATCCCGGCGGTAGCCGCCGATCTGGCTAAACTCGCGGATGTGAAATACCAGGGCCGCAAGGCAATTGTTTGCGTGGTCGGGGAAAATTTGAGAGAGACCCCGGGGATCGCGGCGCGTGTTTTCGGGGAGCTGAGCGACATCAAAATCCGTATGATTTCCCAGGGAGCATCGGAGATTAATCTGACCTTCGTTATTGAAGAGGATGAAGTCCCGCAGGTGATACAGCGCCTGCACAACGTATTCTTTTCCGACCTGGATCCGGAGATTTTTGCATGATGAACCGAGAGTCCCTCGGTTCTGTTCCTGTTCTCTGCGGTTAAAGATTTTCAATCATGAACTTGCTTATCCTCGGTCGGGGCAAAACGGGATCTTTGGTCCCGGATGTTGCGCACGAGCGCGGGCATCACGTCCGTGTGCTTGGGGCTGCGGAGAATTCCCATGCCGCAGCGCTGACCCCGGACACGCTCAAGACTATCGAGGTCGTCATCGACTTCACTGCTCCCGGTGCGGTGCTCGAAAACATCGAGGCGTGCGTTCGCGCCGGCAAGAACATGGTAGTTGGTACCACCGGCTGGTATAACGAACTCCTGCGAATCCAGAAGCTGGTGGAGAAAAGCGGCACCGGATTCCTTTACGCGGCCAACTTTTCGATTGGCGTAAATTTGTTTTTTGAAATCGTGAAGACCGCTTGTGGCGCCCTGCAGCACGGATATTTCGGACAAATCTTCGAACGTCACCATGTGCACAAAAAAGATGCGCCGTCGGGCACCGGGCTGGCGTTGCAACGCGTCGTTAGAGAGGCCCTAGGCACCGAACTCGAAATTACTTCGTTCCGCGAAGGCGAGGTTGTCGGTATGCACGAGCTGGTGTTCGACTCGGCTGCCGATACTATCTATCTCTGCCACGATGCGAAATCGCGCCGCGGCTTCGCCGAAGGCGCAGTCCGCGGGGCGGAGTGGCTGGCGGGCAAGACTGGCTTCTTCGACTTCAAAGATGTTTGGCGGGAGTTGTAGTTTGGTCCTCCAAGGACCGGATATCTACTATGACACACGCAAATGAATCTTTCGGATAAAGCGGATGTTACGAGCAGGGGCCAAGTTGGGTGACTCACCAGTTCTGCAGCGGCTACTGATGAGTTTCCTACTGATCTGGATTCTCGCACCGGCGCTGCATTGTGACAGCGACGAGACAGTCAGCACATCGTGGAGTGGCACCTACACACCTTCCGATGGTTCCGCTGACGGCTCCGGCACACTCAGCTTTGAGGTGACCGCCTCGGATACGATCTACTGCTTTGTCTTCTCGGGCAGCGCGTCAGTCTACTCAACATCCTGCCAGAATCCCGCCAGTGGCAGTTTTCCGATTAATGGGCTCCAGTTTTCAATTCCAGTTACGACCAGCCAGGGCGCTTTTACATTGAAGGGTCAATTTGCCTCTTCAACTCAGGCCAGTGGCGAGATTGTCGGGTCCGATGATTCTACTGATGTGGTCCTCACGTGGGCTGCCCACGAGACATCGGTGGCCAATCAGTGAGCGCTTGGGGACTGACCCCGGGCATGAGTGGTGACAAATCAACTTCCCGGGAGCACAATAGGATTCGATCTTAAGGGAAATGCGCCCGAGGAGCTCTCGAATATGACATCCGCCAAACTGTTGGTCTTACTTGTCGTAACTCCTCTGATCACTGGTTTCGTTGTCTCCCAGCCCGCTTTTGCCCAGGATGGAGCGGCAACCTACAAGGCGAAGTGCGCCGCATGCCACGGCGCTGAAGGGCAAGGCAAGGTCGGACCCGCGCTCAAAGGCACAAGCATCAGTGCGGACCAAATCGCCGGTTTACTGACAAAAGGCGACGATGCAAAGAAACCACCCCACAAAAAAGCGCTCAGCGGCCTCAGTGCCGATGACGCCAAAGCGGTGGCCGAATACGTCAAGAGCTTGAAGTAGTAGCTCACACCTCGAATATCGCCCCAAGCCCCTCGCTTGGGGCTTTTTTCGTATAGTTTCCTCGTAGTGCCCGTTCGCGTTATCTTAGTCGCATGGAACTTCGCGGATGCGGGACAGCGCTGGTAACTCCTTTTCGTCAGAACGGCTCCATCGATGAGCCTGCCCTGCGCAATCTGATCACGTGGCAAGTCGAGTCCGGAGTCGATTTTCTGGTTCCCTGCGGTACCACCGGCGAAACTCCGACACTCTCTCATGACGAATGGCTGCAGGTAATCGACATCACCATTGAAGTCGGCGCTGGGCGCGTCCCTATCGTCGCAGGTGCAACATCTAATTCAACTCACGATGCCGTGGAAAAAGCCAAGGAAGCTGTGGCACGCCCAGGGGTCAATGCCATTCTGACCGCATCGCCTTACTACAACAAGCCCACTCAAGAGGGCCAATACCGTCACTTTCACGCCATTGCAGAGGCAATTGACAAGCCAATCATTCTGTACAACGTGCCTGGGCGCACTGGGGCGAACCTTGAGCCCGCGACACTGGGGCGCCTTGCAGAAGTATCGCACATTGTCGGAGTGAAGGAAGCCAGCGGCAATATTACCCAGATTGCCGAAGTCTGCAACGCGGTTCCGGAGCAGTTTCTCGTCTTCTCAGGGGACGACGCAATCACATTGCCGGTGATCGCGCTGGGGGGCGTGGGCATCATCTCAGTTGCATCAAATGAAATTCCTCGCGAGATAGCGGAGATGACGCGAGCGGCGCTGAACAACGACTGGGTCACGGCCCGGCGCATTCATCGTAAGTATCTGCCGCTGATGCAGGGCAACTTCATCGAATCCAACCCGTTGCCGGTGAAAGCGGTGCTGGCGATGATGGGCAAGCTTGAAGAGGTCTATCGTCTGCCGCTTTCGCCCATGCGGCGCGACACACGTTCCAAGCTGCAGAAAATTGCGGCGGAAGCTGGATTGATTGCCAAACCTGCCGGCGCGCCCTCCGAAGGCGTCAGTTTCTTCATCTATGAGAATTGGTTGGCTGGCCCGCACAAGATTGTCCTGCACCGCTCCACCTGCGGACAGTGCAACCACGGCAAGGGACGTCCTTCGGGGCATGATGCCAACCACGCCCGCTGGCATGGCCCTTATGCGACACTTTCCGAGGCTCGACAGGCCTCGCACAACATGGCCGGCGTGCTGATTCGCAGCGAGTGCAAGTGCATTTGAAGGTAAGAGTAAGAAGTAAGAATGCAGAAGTAACACAGGATAGTTTTACCTCTACTTTCTTACTTCTGACTTTTGCATTCTTTATACTTCCCTCTCATGCCATCCCTCCAATCTTCCATCGAGCGCTTTGCTTCCCTCGGCGAGGTCGAGCAGAACCCTGAGGCGCGAAAAATCTTCCTCGAATTCCGTGAACAGCTAACGCAAGGGAAAATCAGGGCCGCTGAGAAAATTAACGATAAGTGGAAGGTGAACGTCTGGGTGAAACAGGGCATTCTGCTGGGCTTCCGCCTTGGCGAGCTCAGCAAGATGGGTGATGACGCCTGCCTCTCATTTATCGATAAAGATACATTCCCTGCTCGAAGATTTGCGGTTGATGATCGGGTGCGCGTCGTTCCCGGAGGGTCGTCGGTGCGACTCGGGGCATATGTTGCGCGGGGCGTGATTTGCATGCCGCCGATGTTCATCAATGTCGGGGCGTACGTCGACGAAGGCACCATGGTGGATTCTCACGCGCTGGTGGGCTCGTGCGCGCAGATCGGTAAACGCGTGCACCTGAGCGCTGCCACACAGATCGGCGGGGTTCTGGAGCCGGTCAACGCAGCTCCGGTGATTGTCGAAGATGATGTGCTCGTCGGCGGCAACAGCGGTGTCTACGAGGGCACGTTGGTACGGGCGCGGGCGGTGCTCGGAGCAGGCACGATTTTGACCCGCTCTACTCCACTCTACGATCTCGTGCGTGGGCAGATTTACCGGGCCAGTCCGGAGGCACCACTGGAGGTGCCGGAGAATGCAGTTGTGGTGCCCGGATCGAGAGCCGTCACGAAGGGTAAGGGCACGGAGTGGGATTTGTCCTTATATACGCCGGTTATCGTGAAATACCGGGACGAAAAGACAGATCGCGGAATTGAGCTGGAGGAGTGGCTGCGCTAATAAATGCTTATGCTGGATGCCTTCATCCGCACCCTAGGCGGTTGTAGAACCGCGCGCGTGAGCTCCGGTCTACTTGGCTTGCTTTGAATTCACCAGCAAGGGCAGCGCAGGCTCGAGGCTCTTTTGGTTACGAACTTCCAGATGGCGCTGCCGGAAATGATTCTTGGCCCGCTCACCCCAGGCACGGACAAAGTAATAATTCAGCCCCGCACCGATGACGGAACTGGCAATTGGGATCAGCCGCCCGGACCACTTCTCGACGTATTCTTTGCTGGCCTGCACGGCGATCCGGCGAATTACCTTGGGGACGAAACGATACACTAATTCTTTCTCCAACAGCTCGCGGCTGATGTCCACGCCGGCGGCGCTGGCGGCGGCGATCCACAGCTCCGCCGTCTCTTCTTCCGTATTGAACTCAAACCCGTAAAGCAAGCTGAGCTTCTGCAGGGTTCGCAAAGTGATTCCAGCCAGAATGCTGAGGTCAGGTACGATGGTCGTGATGCCACCCACGCCGAGTCCCGCGCCTTCCACGGCCGCCAGGCGCATGCCACTGTGAATTACGCGGTCTGCCAACACATCCAAATGGCCCACGTCGACGGAATAGACGCCCTGGAAGCTGCTAATGGGTAGTCCGTATGCGATTCGAAGCTGCACGAGAAATTTCTGCGGATCGACTTTGACTGTCTTGTAGGCATGCTGGAATCCCCGCCGCAAGCCATCTTCGAACCTGCGCCTCAGCCAAGATTTCCGGATCTCCGCAGCCATGTTTGTCCAGCTTATCGCTTACTGGGACCGGTGGGAAGAGTCAGTGGTCAGTGATTGGTGATTGGTGACCAGTGGTCAGAAAATCATGTGCTGGCGGTTGACTGACCACTGACTACCGGTCACCGACAACTGCTCCTGTGCTAGCATCAATTAACCTCTGATGCCACTTGGGAAGTTGCATGTCGTGCCGCTGGGCGGCCTGGGCGAGTTCGGAATGAACTGCATGGCCGTGCGCTGGGGCGAAGACATCATTGTTATTGATGCCGGCCTCATGTTCCCCGAAGCTGAACTGCTGGGCGTTGATATCGTCGTTCCCGACATATCTTATTTGACGGAAAATCGCCAGCGTGTGCGGGCCATTGTGCTTACGCATGGGCATGAGGACCACATCGGCGCACTGCCCTGGATTCTTTCCGAGCTTAACGTTCCCGTCTGGGGAACGGAATTCACACTCGCCTATGTTGAGGACAAGCTGGCGGAGCACGAGCTTCTTGATAACAGTGATCTTAGGGAAATCCGCCCTGGGGAAAGCTTCAAAATCGGGCCGTTCACCATTCATCCCATCCCGGTGACGCATAGCCTGGTGGATTGCGTTGCGCTCGCAATTCACACCCCGCTGGGCGTAATCATGCACACCGGGGATTTCAAGGTCGATCCCACTCCCACTGACAATCGCTTGTTCGATCTGCACTCCTTCGCCGAGTACGGCAAAGAAGGGGTGCTGGCGCTATTTCAGGATTCGACCAATGTCGAGCGCAAGGGATACACACCCAGTGAGCGCGCGGTCCGCCGTAAGTTTGATGAGGTTTTTGCGCGCACCGAGCGCCGGCTGTTCATCTCCTGCTTTTCCTCCTCCATTCATCGCATCAAGCTGGCCGTCGAGTTGGCCTGGGAGCATGGGCGAAAGGTAGCTTTCGTCGGCCGCTCCATGATAAGTTCCGCCGAAATTGCCGAAGATCTTGGGTACCTCGACATTCCTGATGGCTTGCTGATTCATCCCGGTGAGATTAAGAATTTTGCCCCGGAACAAGTTTGTGTGCTGATCAGCGGGACGCAAGGCGAACCGATGTCGGCGCTTTCGCGCGCGGCAGTCGACAATCACAAGCACGCCAAAATCGAAAACGGCGACAGTGTAGTGCTGTCGTCGCGCATTATTCCCGGCAATGAAAAAGCGATCTACCGGATGATCGATCACTTGTTCCGCCGCCAAGCGCACGTGATTTACGAAGATGGATCTTCGCCGCCGGTGCATGTCAGCGGGCACGCCAGTCAGGAAGAGCTTAAGCTGATCATCAATCTTGTGAAGCCGAAGTATTTCATCCCCATCCATGGCGAGTACCGGCAACTGAAGCTGCACGCGGAAATGGCGGGCGCCATGCGGGGTTCGGTCGGCAACGTCATGCTGATCGAGAGCGGGGACATTCTCGAATTTGACGAACTGGGAGCACGCATTGTTGGGCGCGTGAATGTTGGCAGAATTTGCATCGACTCGGGTTCGCGAACCGACGTGGTGGAGGATTTGGTGATCAAAGATCGCCGCCACTTGAGCGAAGACGGCATTGTGCTTCCCATCATCGCCATCAACAAGCTTTCCGGGCGCGTGGAAACACCGCCGGAGATTGTCACTCGGGGTTTCGAACCGGGCGAAGACGGATTTATCGAGGGCGCTCGGCAGCTAGTGATGCAGACCCTGGAGGTTTCCAGTGAAGAGGAGAAGGCCGATTACGGCGTGATCAAAGAGAAGATCCGGGCGGATTTGAAACGCTACATTTCGAAGCAGATGCAAAAACGCCCGCTTATAATGCCGGTGATATTGGAAATCTAGGTTGTGCCAAGTAATGTTTATTGTTATCCCGAGCAAAGCTTAATCGTTCGCTCGCGAACGATCAGGCGGAAGTCGAGGGCCTGCTGTTAGGTCACTTGCCCAAACGTAGGAGGCGAACATCGTAAATCTTGACGACATCCGCTCTGCCCAAAGCCGCCTGCACGGCGTAGCCGTGCGCACTCCTCTCGTTCCCTCCAGTGTCCACGAAAACGGGAAAGCGCCAGATGCCCGCAAGCTTTTCCTGAAGCTCGAGAATCTTCAGCCGATCGGCGCTTTTAAGATTCGCGGGGCCTACAACAAAATTGCTTCACTCTCTCCGGAGGAGCGGGAGCGCGGGGTGATCACTTACTCCAGCGGAAATCACGGACAGGGCGTCGCTTACGCAGCAAGGGCGGTGGGCGCTAAGGCTGTCATCGTCATGCCGAGGACCGCCCCGGCGATCAAGCGCGAGGCTGTCGCCGCCATGGGCGCTGAAGTCGTGCTGGTGGGGCCCTCCAGTTTGGAACGCCAGCACCGGGCGGAAGAGCTGGCGCGACAGCACGGCTATGTGATGGTTCCTCCTTTCAATGATGAACAAATCATCGCAGGCCAGGGCACGATGGGTTTGGAGATTCTGGAAGATCTTCCCGAGGTGGAAACCGTGCTTGCGCCAGTCGGTGGCGGAGGAATGATCAGCGGGATTGCCACCGCGATCAAGCTCAGCAAGCCCTCGGTGAAGATTATTGGTGTCGAGCCGGAACTGGCGTCCGATGCGCAAGCCAGCCTGCATGAAGGACACATTGTGCAATCCACAGCCGAACAAGTCTCGCTGACTATTGCCGACGGGCTTCGCACCGAAAGCATCGGAGCGATCAACTTCGAGCACATTCGCAACTATGTTGACGACATCGTGACCGTCAGCGAATCAGAGATCCGTGATGCTGTGCGGCGGCTGGCCACAAATCCAAAAACCCTTGCTGAACCAAGCGGGGCCGTCGCGGTGGCAGCGTTCTTATTTCACAAGGATCAGTTGCCCGACACTATGCTCAATGTCGCGGTTATCAGCGGCGGTAACATTGAGCCCAGAGTGCTGCAGGAGATCCAAAACGAGAGGACGCAGGCAACGTCTTCCTTCGAGCCGGCACCGAATCTGTAGAGAAGCAGTTTGCGATCGCATGCTTCGACCCTTCAAAGTCGCACCCACAATTTCGGTCCTAATCTCGGCCATGCTCGTCGCGAATATGCTCTGCTTCGCGGAGGTTCAGCGCGGCGCTATGATGCGCGTTGCCAACATCTATATCGCTCCCGATACTTCTTCCGCCAAACTGGGGGAAGTCGACCGCGGACGAGAAGTCATTGTGCTGGAAACCAGCCGCGAGTGGCTGAAAGTCGAAGCCAATGTCACCGAGGAAAGAACCATCACCGGATGGATTCTGGAGAAAGGAGTGGTGCAGGCTTCCACTCCAAACGGTGACCGAATCTTATTTGGAGAAGCGGTTGATTCCGAGGACCAGGCCAGTCAGCGCCAAGGTCGCCGCGGGGCAGCGCAGGACGCCTTGCACCTCTATTACCGCGTGTACGATCTGTTTCCGAAATCTCCTATAGCCGGCGAAGCCCTGTATCGCGCTGCCGACATCCGCTGGCAAATTGAGAAGGCCGATGTCTCATCGCGCCCCTCGGCTCATGAAAGGGAAGCTTATCTTCGCGAAGGTATGAATGAAGACTTCATGCGCGAGGTAATCAAGAAGTTTCCGGGAACGAAATGGGCGGATTTGGCTGCATTTCATTTGATCGAAAATAAGCTGTGCGGCGATTGGCAAGGTTCCTCGAAGTGTCCCGAGAAGGAAGCCGAGATGTACGAGAAATATGCCAACGACCATCCGCAATCTCCAAAATTGGCCGAGGCACTCTACGATGCCGCCTGGCGCTTTTCCGCCCTCATTGAAATTTACAAGACCGAAGAGCAGCCCAAGAAATCTGAACAGTCGAAAGGCAAAGCAATCGCGACCGCCGAGAAAGTTGCCACGCAGTTTCCGCAAAGTGATTGGGGAGCTCGCGCAGAACGGCTGCTGTTCCTGATTCAGCAGGGCGTGCCGACGTACGGCAATGCGCAAGACTGAATCGCGTGGCAAATTAGCAAGCGCTCGATTCCCACATTGCCTGCCAAGATTCATACCTGTCTCAGATTCCCCGCTTTCTGAGATACTCTTACTACTCTCTTCAAGGAAGGACTAGAGATTGCCCATCTATCAAGCGGTAATTCTGGCGATTATTCAAGGCTTGGCCGAATTCATTCCAGTTTCAAGTTCCGGACATTTGATCATCGTGCGCAGGCTGCTCGGTTGGAACGAGCTATCTCCGGCTCACGAACTGACCTTCGATGTGGCCCTGCACTTCGGCACTCTGCTCTCGTTGCTGGTTTATTTCCGGCGGACGTGGTTCCAAATCATTCGCGCGGCATTTGGCGGAGAGGTTGTGCGATTCTCCGAGTCAACCGGCTCAGACCGGAACCTGACACCGGATGAACAGCACGAAGAACGCCTCCTGCTTTGGTTCATGGCTATCGCTACCGTGCCCGGCGCGATCGCGGGGAAATTGCTGGAACATTCAGCGGAAGATTATTTTCGCGAGCACATTTACCTGATTGCAGGGGCACTGATTGTGGTCGCCCTGCTCATGTGGTGGGGAGAAAAGGTCAGCCGGATGACAAAGCCGCTAACCAGAATAAGTCTGGTGGATTCCATTATCGTCGGGTGCGCGCAAGCCACCGCGCTGATTCCCGGCGTATCGCGCTCCGGAGCCACTATCACAGCTGGTTTATTCCGAGATATGACGCGGGAGGCCGCTGTGCGGTTCAGCTTCCTGCTCTCGACCCCAATTATCGCCGGCGCTGCCTTGCTTAAGGCCCATGAGCTCAGGAAGGAAGGTCTTCCCCAGGAAATGCATCGTCCATTTATCGTCGGCGTAATCATCTCAGCGATCGTCGGATATGCCGCCATTGCCTGGCTTATCCGTTATCTGCAATCGAACAGCTTGAAAGCTTTTGTGGTTTACCGGATCGTAGCGGGCATTATCGTGATCGGACTGGCGCTAATGTGGCACCTGCAGTAGGAGGGTTTCCGCTGGAGGGAGCCGCGAACTTCCCGAAAATTAACTGCCATCGGCCTGAATGCCAAGATTCGGCGCACTGCTCCGGCGAGGCTTGTGTTAATTTTTAGACTTGCGCGCGCATTGGGGCGCGCTAGCTGATAAATGTCTTCGTCGCTTCAAAACCTCCGCCGTCCTGCAGCCAAGGTCTTCGTAGCTACGACGGTGATGCTGACGTTCATCTCCTTCTGGCGAGCGGCGGCCATCGTGCTTTCCGACCTTGCGTCCTCCGCCTATTACGCGGGAGGCGATGCGGAAAAGGTAATCGGCAGGAGTGCTCCCTGGTTCATTCTCGCGGTCATGCTATTCAGCTACGCGGTACGGGCGCTGTACATCGAGTCCAGCAGCATGTTCGTCCGGGGCGGAGTTTACCGTGTGGTCAAAGAGGCCATGGGAGGCACGCTAGCCAAGTTCTCAGTTTCAGCACTGCTGTTTGATTACGTGCTCACGGGTCCGATCAGCGCAGTTTCTGCGGGACAATACCTGGCTGGGTTCATCCAGGACACCACCCGCTACATCCACCATCCCTTGACCTTTTCAGAAGATCATTTTGCGGCAGTGTTTGCGGTCGTAATCGTCCTGTACTTCTGGTGGAAGAACATCCAGGGAATTCACGAGTCGAGCGAAAAGGCCCTGCAGATCATGGCAATTACCACGGTGATGGTCGTCATTCTGATTGCCTGGTGCACGATCACGGTTTTTCGCGTTCCCATCGAGATACCGCCGAATCCGTTCCATCCCGGAGTGATGAGATTGAACAGGGAATCCCTCGGCTGGTTGTATGGAACCCCGCTCGCTCACCTCACCTGGATCATCATGTTCGTCGGGTTCGGCCACTCGGTGCTGGCGATGAGCGGCGAAGAAACCCTGGCCCAGGTCAATCGTGAGATCGAGCATCCCAAGCTCAAGAACCTGGAGAAGACCGGGCTGGTGATTTTCATTTACAGCCTGCTGTTCACGTCACTGGTGTCTTTCTTTGCGGTGATGATCATTCCTCATAATGTGCGGCCGAATTACTTTGCCAACTTGATCGGTGGGATCACGATGTATTTGGTTGGCCCCACCAGCCTGAAACTGATCTTCCACGGATTTGTCGTGCTGGTCGGGGTGCTCATCCTGGCAGGAGCGCAGAACACGGCTATTGTCGGTGCGAACGGGGTTTTGAATCGCGTAGCGGAGGATGGTGTGCTCACGGAATGGTTTCAGAGACCCCACAGAAGATATGGCACCAGCCACCGCATCATCAACCTGATCGCAGGCATGCAGCTGCTGACTATTATTCTCAGCAAAGGAAACGTGTATGTTCTCGCCGGATTGTATGCCTTCGGCGTTATCTGGAGTTTCGCCCTGAAGTCGCTGGCGGTGTTGGTGCTGCGCTACACAGAGCCGCAGAATAGAGAATGGAAAGTTCCCGGAAACTTCCACGTTGGCGGTCACGAGGTTCCCATTGGTCTACTCGTGATTTCCGCCGTGCTGCTGATGACGGCCATCGTCAATCTATTCACCAAGTCTGAAGCGACCATTGCGGGAGTGACCTTCAGCTTGGTTTTCTTTGCAGTCTTTACCTACTCTGAACATCGAGTAGCCAGGAAGCGTCATGGCAAACCGGAGAACCTCGATCAGTTTCGTATCTATGGAAACCAGGAGTTGGGCAGTGGAGCGTTGGGAGTGCGCCCGGGCAATATCCTGGTAGCCGTTCGTGATCCCCGGAATCTCTATTATCTGCGCGATGTTCTGCGCGACACTAATACACTTCGGCAAGATGTCGTCGTGATGACCTCCCGCCTCTACCATCGCGAACATTCATTTACCGGCAGCGCCGTCATGGATGCCTCACAGGTGTTTGATCACTATGAACAGGAGCTGTTTACGGCAGCAGTAGCGGTGGCTGAGAAAGAAGGCAAGCCGGTCTCATTACTGGTGGTGCCCGCAAGCGATGTGTTCGAATCGATTGTGGTAACCGCACAGCGCCTGGATTCCAGTCGTATCGTATGTGGCCGTTCCAACAAGCTCACCACCGATGAGCAGGCAAAGCTCACCGGGGATGCCTGGGAGCGTTTACCGGAACCCCGGCCACACTTGACCCTTGAAATTCATTCCCCCAGCGGCAGCGTGCAGGAGTATCTGCTGGGCCCGCATACGCCGCGCCTGCGCCCGCAGGATTTAGATCTTATGCATCAGGTGTGGCTGGATATCACGTCAGACCCCAAATACGCCGGAGCCCATCACTATCATGTTGTCGCACTCGCCCTGGAAGAGCTGCGCCGGGAGTTAAACGGCGAACAGCGGGCGGAGCTGTTGGCAAAGTTGCTGGATGAGATGCATGGCGACGGCCATCGGCCCAATTGAGCTGAAGCGAAATCAGGATCCGGATGCAGCTGAGGCAGTTGAATTGACGGTGCGGTCAAGCCTCGATGATCGTAATGATGGCGGGACTTCCGGGTACAGGCAAAAGCACGCTGGCGCGATTCCTGGCACAGAGGCTGCCGGGCACAGTACTCGATAAGGACATCATTCGAGCCGCACTTTTCTCGCCAGCACATGTCGAATATTCCCGCAAGCAAGACGATTTTTGCCAGGAGGTCATGCTGAAGGCCGCCGCGTATCTACTTGGCATGGATGGTTCGCTATATGTGTTCCTTGATGGGCGGACCTTTTCACAACGCTACCAACGTCAGCGAGTGATTGAATTCTGCTCACAACTGGGAGGCCGGTGGGCAATCCTGGAATGCGTCTGTGCTGAGTCAACTGCTCTCGCGCGCCTGGAAAGAGCCGTCGCTACCCAGGAGCACCTGGCTACGAATCGCACACCTGAGCTGTATCATCGCCTTCGAGAAGCGTGGGAGCCGATTGACTTCCCTAAACTCATCATCGACACGGACAATAGCCTGGATTCCTGTGCGGAGCAGGCAATGCGGTACCTCGCGCAAGGGCGCGACCAAAACTCATGACCGGCGACTTATCCTTAATCCAAGTTACCGCTCTGTAACTAACTGTCGAATATATGTATAGCGTTCGCAACCTCATTGCGCTGAGGTGCAGACGCCGAGCGGCCCCTGCGTCGAGCCGCTTGGCCCGGGTTTGCCGGCTGATTTACCAGTGGGTTAACACCTTAATCATGGACGTTTCTTCTCAGGGAAGGTAGCTAACCCATCATGCCATTTGACCTTACGGGGCTTGCGGCCTAACATAGCGCCGAGTGCGCTCCCATGGTCGGGCAGACGGTCTCCCACTATCGCATTCTCGGTAAGATCGGCGGCGGCGGTATGGGAGTGATCTATGAAGCCGAAGATCTTCGGCTGGGCCGTCATGTCGCCCTCAAATTTGTCCCGGACAATGTGGTGGGTGACAAGAAGTCGCTCGATCGGTTTGAGCGCGAGGCGCGCGCTGCCTCGCGGCTAAACCATCCCAATATCTGCACCATTCACGATATCGAAGACAACAACGGCCATCCCTTCATCGTGATGGAGAAGCTCGAGGGCGAGAGCCTGAAAGAGCGGCTTCAGGGCAAACCGCTGGAAATGGAGCTGCTCTTAAAGATCGCATTTCAGGTGGCGGAAGCGCTGCAGGCGTTGCACGCCAAAGGCATTATTCATCGCGACATCAAGCCGGCAAACGTTTTCATTACACACAGCGGGCAGATCAAAGTTCTGGATTTTGGGCTGGCTAAGATTTCCCGAGGCGAGCTGGGCGAAGGAGACGACGCCCACTACGAAGAGTCCCTGACCGCCGTAGGCGTAGTTCCGGGTACCGCAGTTTATATGTCTCCCGAGCAAGCGCGCGGCGAAGACCTCGACCCGCGCAGTGACATTTTCTCGTTCGGTGTGGTGTTGTTCGAGATGGCGACCGGGCAAAAGCCCTTCCGCGGCGCGAACGTGGTTAGCACGCTCGACGCGATGCTGCACAAGAAGCCCCCCTCACCACGAACACTGAATGCTGCTTTGCCGGCTTCGCTCGAAGGCGTGATCGGCAAGGCGATGGAGAAAGATCGGGACCAGCGTTATCAGAACGCGGCGCAAATGAAAGCGGACCTGGAGCGATTGAAAAACGAAACTGAATCGGCGCAGGTCAAGGCGATGTCGCGTGAAACGCGGCTGAAGGTAGTCACCAATACTTTTGCCGGGACCAGCGCTTGGCCCAAGTACACGATGCTGGGCGTGAGCGCGCTGTTGATTACGGTTTTGGCAGCCCTGGGTGCATGGTGGTTTAAACATCGCGAAGCGCGAGCCCTGGGTGCCAAGAACACGATCGCGGTACTCCCACTGCAGAACATGAATGGCGACTTCAGCGTGGATTATCTTCGCTTTGCTCTGGCGGACGAGATTGCCAACGTCCTGATTTCCAGTCGTGCCCTGGATGTGCGGCCTTCTTCGATTACGAGAAAGTATGTGAACGCTGACCTGGACCCGCAGAAGGTCGGCGGCGAACTGCACGTCGCCAATGTCGTCTCCGGGCACTTCATCAAGCAGGGCGATTATCTGTTGGTCACACTGGAAGCGGTGGATACCGCCAACGACCGCCTGGTTTGGCAAAGCAGTTTTAGCACTGAGAGCCAGGATGCGATTGCCTTGCAGAACCAATTGACTGGGCATCTTCGGCAGGGATTACTCCCTGCACTCGGAGTGGCAGGCGGCTCGATCGACATCGGCGCAAAACCGAAGAATGCGGAGGCCTACGACCTCTACCTGCACAGCCTGGCTTTGCCGCACGATCCCGGGCCGAATAAGGACGCGATCGCCGTGTTGCGGGAAGTGGTCAGGCTGGATCCGACCTACGCGCCTGCTTGGGAAGAATTGGGACAACGATACTACTTTGATTCGGCTTACTCGGATGGTGGCGAGGATGCCTTCCAGAAGTCCAATGAAGCATCCCAGCACGCTGTGACACTTGATCCCAACCGTTTGATCGCAGCGGGCCAGCTTGTTGTGAACCAGGTCAATCGCGCCGACCTGAGCAAGGCATACCGGGGCGCGCAGACTCTGCTGAAGAATCGCCCAGAGAGCGCACAAGCTCATTTCATCATGGCCTATGTTTTGCGCTATGCGGGAATGCAGGAGGAAGCTGGGCGCGAGTGTGATACGGCTTTAGCCCTGGATCCAGGTAATTTCCAATTCCGTTCCTGCGCCTGGGCTTACATGGAGTTGGGCAAAACGCAACGTGCCATGGATTTTGTTCGCCTCGACGCAGGCTCTGAATGGGCCGCGTA
>Ga0187781_10000083_pt1 | contig 61639 bp, 51 predicted proteins | sample 0715_SJ02_MP02_2_FD_132447 | JGI IMG/M metagenome (GOLD analysis project Ga0187781, IMG submission 132447) | Tropical peat soil microbial communities from peatlands in Department of Meta, Colombia - 0715_SJ02_MP02_20_MG | ecosystem: Environmental > Terrestrial > Soil > Wetlands > Peat | place...
ATAATCAGCATGACGTTGGCTCCTTCGTCGAGCCTTGGTCGACTTTCGCAGCTTCCAACTTACTCTGCGATCGAGCCAACGTCGTTATGTAATCAAGCGAAGCGGGATTGCCCGCTTTCGGGCAATCCCGCGAAGTCGAGGAACCTGCTCTTGCTCTTCCTGAACTTAATCAGAGTCTCCTCGGGGCGTCTCCCTGCCTCGTCTGCGCGTCAGTACCGAAGCCGCCCGCCGTGATATTGTGGAACGTCGTCAGCTGACGACCTGTCCGAACCATGCCTTCCACGCCATCGCAGCCGATACTCGTGACCGGAGGAGCCGGCTTCATTGGGTCCAACTTTGTCCTACGCTGGCTGGCCGAAGAAGGCACCCCAGTGGTCAACCTGGACAAACTGACCTACGCTGGGAATCTCTGCAACCTGCAGAGCGTGTCCTCCGACTCGCGCCACTGCTTTGTGCGCGGTGACATCTGCGACCGCAAACTCGTCACCGAGCTACTCCAGCGTCACCACCCCCGCGCCGTCGTGCACTTTGCCGCCGAGAGTCACGTCGACCGCTCCATTCATGGGCCCGATGATTTCATTCAGACCAATGTCATCGGCACATTTTCGCTGCTCGAAGAAGCTCGCGCCTACTGGACAATGCTCAACGACCAAGAGAAGGCTTCGTTCCGCTTCCTGCACATCTCGACCGACGAGGTCTACGGATCCCTCCAGCCCAAGGACCCGCCGTTTTCCGAAACCACGCCGTATGCTCCCAACAGTCCCTACGCGGCGTCGAAAGCCGCGGCGGATCATCTGGTTCGCGCTTACCACCACACCTACGACTTTCCTGTGCTGACCACCAATTGTTCCAATAACTACGGACCTTATCAGTTCCCGGAGAAGCTGATTCCGCTCGCAATTCTGCGCGCCACGCAGGGCAAACCCATTCCCGTTTATGGTGACGGGCAGCAGGTGCGTGACTGGCTCTATGTTGAAGATCATTGCGACGCCGTCCGCGCCGTCCTGGCGCGGGGGCAAGTCGGCGAAACTTACAACATTGGCGGCCGCAACCAGAAGCCGAACCTCGAACTTGTCCACACCATCTGCTCCATTCTGGACGAGCTGCGGCCCTCCGATCCCGTCCTGCCCCACTGCAAACTGATCACGTTTGTTCAGGATCGTCCCGGTCACGACCGCCGCTACGCCATCGATGCCCGGAAGATCGAGCACGGACTGCAGTGGCGCCCGCGCGAGACCTTCGAAAGCGGCATTCGCAAAACAATCGAGTGGTACCTGGCTCATCCGGTTTGGCTCGAGGAAGTGACCAGCGGGCGCTACCTCCAATGGATTTCCAAGCAGTACTCGGTGTGAAGATCGACTGATTCTATCTTCGGGAATGACGCTGGCGGCACGGCGAACCGTCCTGCTCAACCGGGCGCGGCGCGGTATACTCGCCCTTCGGTCGCATGGCTAACATTCTCTATGGAGTGAACGGCGAGGGCGCAGGGCACTCAACTCGCGCCAAAGAAGTCCTCTCCCATCTGGTCGCCGAGGGCCACCAGGTGCACGTGGCTTCCTTCGACCGTGGCCTCGATAATCTGAAAAAGCAGTTCGACGTCACTGAGATTTACGGCCTTCGCTTCGCCTACGTGAACAATCGCGTACGCTATCGGCGCACCCTCGCCAAGAATCTCATCACCATTCCGCAAGCGGCAAAGAGCATGTCCCGCCTCAACCAGCTCGTCGAGGAATGGGAGATTGACCTGGTAATCACCGACTTCGAACCCCTCACCTGCCATGCCGGGCACAAGAAACGGCTGCCTGTGATTTCGATCGACAACCAGCATTGCGTGACGAACGCCGTGGTGTCTTATCCGAAGCGGTGGCGGCGCGATGCCGCCGCCGCGAAGCTCGTGACGCGCCTTATGACTCCGCGAGCCAACGCTTATCTCGTGCTCTCTTTCTTTCCCGCTCCGATTCGAAAACGCAACACATTCCTGTTCCCTCCGCTCTTACGGCAGGAGATTCTCGCTGCTGCGCCCAGTGAGGGCGATCACGTCCTGGTTTATGTGACGTCCCCCGCCCCCGCGCTAGCGAAGCTGCTCAGCTCCGTCCGCTGCCGCTTCATCGCCTACGGTTTCGGCCGCGAGGGCAAGAATGAAGCAGGGAACATCTTCTATAAGAAGCCTTCTCAGGATGGTTTCTTCCGAGACGTGGTCACCGCCCGCGCCGTCATCGCCAATTCTGGCTTTTCCCTGGTCAGCGAGGCTCTCCACTTGGGTAAGCCCTATCTGGCTCTGCCCGTCGCTCACCAGTTTGAGCAGATCTTCAATGCCTATTGGCTGGAGAAATGTGGCTACGGCGCTTCCCGGGAAACGCTGAACAAAGAGCGAGTCGAAGCCTTTCTCTACAACCTGCCGCAGTATCGCGAGGCGCTGGCGCAATATCCCCGGCAGGGCAATCGGGCGTTGCTCGAAAAGCTGGATGCGCTAATTGCTGGCTACACTGGCGGTTAGGCTTCGGTTTTCGGATAACTGTACTAACGTAACGCCCGCGGCCTTGCCGCCTGCGATACCATACGTCGAGCACGCCGTTACTCCCTCAACGGAATGCCGAGGGGGTCGATTCATGCCAAAACTGCGCCAGCTTCTTCTTCTCTTCTTAGCGGTTGCGTTTGTCTTCGTGCTCGCGGGGTTCGCCCAGGATGACGCGCCGTCTCTCGGTGATGTCGCGCGCCAATCCCGCCAGCAAAAGCAGAAGGATGCCCAGGCCAAAGACGCCCAGGCAAAAGATGTGCCCGCAAAAGATACGCAGAGCAAAGATGCTCCAACCAAAGATGCTCAAAGCAAGGACGCCTCGGCAAAAGATAAAGACAAAGACACGGCTACCAAGGACGCGCAACCCAAGACGCCGCACGTTATCACCAACGAGGACCTTCCCGAGCACATCGGTCCCACCAGCACTCGCCCGGCTTCCCAGAATCCAGTCGTGAACTATGCTCAGCCGGACTACAACCAGCCCAAGCTCCCGCCCGATTACTGGAAAAATCAGATCATGGCGGTGAAGAATTCCATCGCTAACCTGAAGGCCAACATCGAAAGCATCAGCGCCTCCATTCAATACGCCGGCGGCAACTGCATTGCGAACTGCGTGCAGTGGAACGAGCGCCAGAAGCAGAAGCAGGACCAGGTCGAGATCATGAAGTCCCAGCTAGAGCAGCAGCAGAAATACCTCGAAGACATGCAAGAAGCCGCCCGCCGCCAGGGCTACGGCAGCTCGGTCTACGATCCGTAACCCAACCTCGCTGTGATGCGACCCGCCGCCTTGTCATCCTGAGCGGCGTTCTTTGCCGCGAAGGACCTATGCAACTGCCGGGGAATCTCACGGGTGCATCGCTCCGCCGGGGAATGACAACGAAATGGCCCATTCCCAAGATTCCCTGTCTCGTGCGAAATTAGTTCAATGCCTCTCGTTGTCCGCCCATCACCCATTCATGCGGCCGGCGTCTACACCACAACGCCGATCCGCAAAGGCGCTCGCGTGGTCGAGTACTCTGGCCCTCGCCTCACGCCTGAAGAAGCCGACCGGCTCTACGACGGCGCTGCGCGCACGTACTTGTACGGGCTGGAAGACGGCAAGACCATAATTGACGGCCACGGCCTGGGCGCTTATCTGAATCACTCCTGCGATCCCAACTGCGAAGTGGATGAGATCAGCGGCCGCGTCTGGCTGTTCGCTCTGCGCAACATCGCCGCCGGCGAAGAACTCGTCTGGGATTACAACCTCTATGACGACGAAGCTCCCGCTCCCTGCTCGTGCCGTTCCCCCAAATGCCGCGGCACCATGTACTCCCGCGAGTGGATGTCCACGTTGCGCCGCCGGACGCGAAAGAGGGACAAGCTCGAGTCTTCTAACACCGGGAACGGCACGACTTCCAGTCGTGCCAATTCAGCGGCATAGAGATGAGACCGGCTTCAGCCGCTGAGGCCCGCTTTCTTGGCCCAATCTGCGCATCAGGGGGCGGCTGGGCCTTCCGTTCACCAGCACCGAAGGGAGAATCCAAACTAAAGGACCGCGATGGTGCGCTCAGCGTAATCGAGAAACAGTAGTCTGTACTTCGATTCGGGGCGTTTCTCGGCATCAGAAATGGCCTGGACAGGATAAGAATCCTCAGTCCCCGGTTCGATTCGATCAACTTCGGTCGCGACTGAGAGGTCGTCTTCCACAATGGTGCCCTGTGTTGGTGTAGCTCGCAGAATCCGGTGCCTCTGTATGGTCACTCCCCACCCATCGTCAGCCGGAGCGATGTAGTACGTAGTTGTTTCCTCCGCCTCGTCGTCATGCGTCTTGACGTTCAGGTACGAGAGTTTGTGAGTCACCCACCTTTCCCAAATCCAAGCTCTTGCCTGACCACGAACAGATTCGGCAGTCTGGCCCGGCAACTGAATGAGCGGGTCCCGTGTTTCATATCCAGAAAGCTCAGTGGGAACTTGTGCCCCACTTTCTCCCGATGTGTGCCGAGCTATCTGATATTGCTTCCCGTCGAACCTATATTCAGTTGTATTGTTGTAGGCCATGCCTACTACAGCACCGACTTGAATGTTCCGGAGACCATTAGTCCTCGTTGAAAGCACATTCATGCCTAAACCCATCTGGCTCAAGACCACTTGAAAGCCAGTCTGGGTTTGCCGCAAGACCCACATTTGCGCTGTGTTGGCTCCCACCAAGCACGCATTTGGCGAAACCTCGCCTGCCGGTGTACCGGGGATACGACCGCCCGGCAAAACAACAAGGTCGACTTCGTTCGGCCCATCGAGGTGAATCTGAGACGCGACAAACCAATTGGACAGTAGTTCCTTAGCGCTCAGGCCATTCTCGTTCAAACACCCGGCGACCCGCTTGTCTTCGCTGAGAGCATCGAGTGCTGTCCGCGGGAGTTCCGCTGGCCGCTGCATTGGCTCATCCGAATCAATGCTGAAGTCGGATTGCTCCACTTGGTTAGCGAGGGTGTGTTTCGAGGTTTGCGCGATCAGCAGATGGGGAGCGCACAATACGGCACTGACCACAACAAGCACGGTCCTAGCGGCAAGCATCGGTTTAACACTCCAACGATCATGCTAGCAATTCTATGGCCGTCCAGGTCGGTGTCTGGGAGACGCTGTAAGCGCGTCAGTTTGGCAAAATGTTCGCGTTACGGTTCCCTACCGCATTTCCGGCGCCTTTCCCCGTTCCCGCCACGCCTCGACAATCAAATACAGCACCGGGATGAAGAGCAGATTCAGAATCGTGGACATAATCATCCCGCCGAACACCGTCGTCCCCACTGAATGCCGGCCGTTCTCTCCCGCGCCGGTGGCCAAAACCAGCGGCACGACGCCTAGAATGAATGCCATCGAAGTCATCAGAATCGGCCGCAGACGAATCGTTGCCGCCTGCACAGTCGCCTCCACCAGCGGCAGCCCTCGCTCCCGCAACTGCTCGGCGAACTCCACGATCAGAATCGCGTTCTTGCTGGCCAAGCCGACCAGCATGACCAATCCCACCTGGCAGAACACATCATTTTGCTGTCCGCGAATCCACTGCGCCAAGAGCGCTCCCAGCAGCGCCATCGGCACCGCCAGCAGGACGATGAACGGCAGCACAAAGCTTTCGTACTGTGCCGAAAGCGTGAGATAAACCACCAGCGTCCCCAGTCCAAACAGAATCAGCGACGTTCCGCCCGCCTGCAATTCCTCCAGCGATAGCCCGGTCCAGCTATAGGAGAATCCCTGCGGCATCCCCTTGGCCAGTCCTTCCATGGCCGCGATTGCCTGCCCGGAGCTGAATCCCGCCCCGGCTGAACCGTCAATCTCTGCCGACCGAAACAGGTTGTAATGGCTGATCACCTGTGGCGTCGTGGTCTGCGCGATGCTGATCAAGTTGTCCAGCGGCACCATCGCCCCGCTGTCGGAGCGCACGTAGAACTGCCTCATGTTCTTCGCTTCCGAGCGGAATTGCTTGTCCGCTTGCACATAGACGCGGTACGACCGCGCGTTGAAATCAAAATCGTTCACGTACGCCGAGCCCATGTACACGCCCAGCGTGTCGGTGATCTGCGACAACGGCACGTGCAGGCTCTTCGCCTTGGCGCGGTCAATCGTGATCAGATACTGCGGATCATTCGCCGTGAACGGCGTATACAATCCGACCAGGTCCCTGCGGGTGGCCGATTGCCGTATCAAACCTTGTGTCGCTCCCGCAAGTTCTTCAAGCTTGTGCGCCGCCTGATCCTGCACCACAAACTGGAAGCCGCCGAAATCTCCCAGGCCCTGGACCGCGGGTGGCAGAGTCGGAAACACGATCGCTCCCGGCACTCCGAAAAGCTGCGGACGAATGCGCCCCAGGATCGCCGCCGCCGAATGTTCCACGCCCTTGCGCTGCGCATACGGTTTCAGCGGCACGAAAATTAATCCCTGGTTTGCCGCGGACGCGGCAAAGCTGAACCCGGCGACCGAGAAAGTCCCTTCTATCTCCGGCACATTGGTAAGCACCGCCGAGACCTGCTTCCCGATCGCCTCCGTGTACTCCAGCGAAGCCCCAGGCGGTGCCTGAATCACGATAATGAAATAACCCTGATCCTCATCCGGCACGAAGCCTTTCGGGACATTCTTCAGCAGGAGATAGGTGGCGGCCAGCCCTGCCAGGAAAACTACGACCATCGCAAACTTGTATTTCAGAACGTGATGCAGCAGGTTGCGGTACCCGCGCGTCAGGAGCGTGACCCCGTCGTCGAACTTTCGCAGCCACCACCATTTTTGCCGATGAGGCCCGGCGAGAAAAATCGCCGCCAGCGACGGCGCCAACGTGAGAGCGTTGAATGCGGAGATGGTGATGGAAAATGCGATGGTCAGCGCGAACTGACGAAACAGGATGCCCGTCGTTCCGGGAAAGAACGCCACCGGCACGAACACGGCAACCAGAACCAGCGAGGTGGCGATGACGGCGCTGGTAATTTCCCTCGTAGCGGCTGCCGCCGCTTTGCGCGAGTCGTGCTCACCCCCGGCAATATGGCGCTCGATGTTTTCAATCACCACAATCGCATCGTCGACCACCAACCCGGTGGCGAGCGTAATCCCGAATAGCGTCAGCGTATTGATCGAGAAGCCAAGCAGCTTCACAAAGGCGAAAGTCCCGATGAGCGAAACCGGAGTGGCGATGAAGTGAATCATGGTGGTCCGCCAGTCGCCGAGAAAAACGAAGATCACCAGGATCACCAGCAGGATCGCCGAACCTACCGTGAACAACACGTCGCGAATGGACTCGCCCACCGCGTCTGTTGTGTCGAACGCCAGCTTGTAATGCATACCCGGCGGGAAACTCTTAGCCAGCCGGTCGAGCTCAGCGAGTGCGCGGCGGTCCACATCGAGCGCGTTCGCAGTGGAGAGCTGCGTGACGCCGATTCCCACTGCGTCCTGTCCATTGAATTGCAGATCGGAAGAGTAGTCCTCCGCGCCCAACTCCGCCCGCCCTACATCCTTCAGCCGCACCAGTGTGCCGTCGGCGTTCGTCTTCAGAATGATGTTGTCAAACTGCGCCGGCTCGCTCAGCCGTCCAATGGCGCGCACGCTGACCTGGTACTGTTGGCCCGCAACTGCCGGCTGCTGCCCGACTTGCCCAGCTGCGACTTCCACGTTCTGCTCCGCCAGCGCATTGACCACGTCCGAAGCTGTCAAACCGCGGCCCGCCATCCGCACCGGGTCCAGCCACAGCCGCATCGAGTATTTGCGCTCGCCGAAGATGAACACATTGGCCACGCCTGGAATGCGTTTCAGCGAATCGCGGACGTAGACGTCCAGATAATTGCTCATGAACAGCGTGGAATATCGGTTGTTGTCGGAAATGACCCCCGCGCCAAAGACGAAATTCTCCGAAGTCTTTGCCGTCGTAATCCCCACCGACTTTACCGCGCCCGGAAGCCGTCCCTGCGCCGTGTTCACGCGGTTCTGGATGTCCACCGTGGCCAGGTCTGGATCGCGCGTCAGATCAAACGTGACGGTAATGTTGCTGGACCCATCATTCCCGCTGGTCGAGGTCATGTACTTCATTCCCTCGGCTCCGTTGATCTGCTGTTCCAGGGGAATGGTGACCGCGCTCTCCACCGTCTGCGCGCTGGCGCCGATATAGAAACTGGATACGCCAACCTGCGGCGGCGCCAGATTCGGAAACTGCGCTACCGGTAGCGTCGGTATCACAGCCGAGCCCGCAAGGACGATCATCAGGGCACAAACTGTGGCAAATACCGGACGACGGATGAAGAAGTCAACAAACATGAAGAATCGTGTTTCGCAAAATGGGGCTACAGTCTTGCGTTTTGAAAGGGCACGCCTTTAGGCGTGCCGGAGAGGGCCTTTATGAATGCGGCTTTAGCCGCTGAGGGACTGTTCCCTCAGGGCCTGAAGGCCGCCTGGTTTGGCCGAATTGCAGCGCGGCTAAAGCCGCACCCTTTCAAAGCATCCCAGTCACGATCTTGCATTAGCAAGCCCTCTAACTCAGCGGCACCACCGGCGCTCCGTCCAGCAGAAACTGCGTTCCGGACACAATCACCTTGTCGCCGGGCTTGATTCCGTCCAGCACTTCGTAATCATTGCCCACGGTCTGCCCGATCTTCAGCGGTTTCTGCCGCGCCGCGAAGGCGCCGTCTTGCGGTTCGGCTACAAAGGCAAAGTACTGTCCTGCCAGCCGCGTCACCGCGAGGACCGGAACCAGCGGGCTTTGATGCGTCCCAAACACTACCCGCGCCCGCACAAACTGCAACTGCCGCAGCGCGTCGTTGCCATTGGCGATGCGCGCCTTCACCAGCACGGTTTGCGTTGTATTGTCCACCTGCGGAGAAACAAAGCTGACGCGCGTCTCCGCCGCCACCTTGCCCTCGCTGTCGAGAACTTGCACCGGCAGATTCAGCTTGAGCTGGGCCGAGTGTTCAATCGGTACGTACACATACGCTTCCAGGCTTCCCGGTTGATCTAACGTCGTCAGTTGCGTCGTTGTGGTCACGCGATCGCCGACTCGCACCGGAACGTCTCCCACGATTCCTCCGCGCGGCGCCACTACCTTGTAATAGTGAAGCTGCACTTCCTGCTCGCGCACCTGCGCATCGAGCGCGTCCATTTGCGCCTGCGCCGCATCCATGGTGGCCTTGGCCTGATCCAGATCCTGCTTACTCACTACCCCCGCCGCGAACAGCCCCTGCGCCCGGTCATACTGCTGCTTGGCCAGACTCAACGCTGCCTGTTGCGCCGCCCGTGCGCTCTGCTGGCTCTTGACCGTCGCCTGCTGCTTCAGCGGATCGATCTCCATCAATGCGCTCCCTGCCTCTACTTTGTCTCCCGAATGCACAAAGATCTGCGTGATCTGCCCCTCAACCTGCGGCATGATCACGGCCGAGTCCCGCGACCTCAGCGTGGCCACATATTCGATCGCATCCCTAACCGGCACCGCCCGCGCCTCCACAACCTTGACTGGCATGGCCGGAGGTCCACCGGCGCCTGCCTGCGGATTCCCTGCCCCGTGCCCGGAGCAGCCCAGCATAATTACGCCCGCCGCCAGTGCCGCAGCCAGCGCGGTTTTCGCTGCGTGATGTCCGAGTGATTGGGTCATAAGCGGGAGTACCACCGTTTGCCGCGTGGTCTCACGAAGGAGGGGAACAACCGTGAAAGTCACCGCACAAACTAATGGACCGAAGAATTTACGCCAGTGGAGGGCGAATGTAAAGACTCGCAGTCGCGTGGTAGTCGCTCTGTTTGAATCTTACCGTATCCAGAGGCGTCATCCCGAAGGCCCGCGTTTTCACCAACCGGCCGAGAGCCTGCGCTGAGCGAACTCCGAGCACAAACGAGGGGGAGCCGAACGGGGATCTCGCGTGGAGCAAACCCCGGTACCGCTGGAACTTCCGTTCACGGCTTCAGCGTCAGGAAGGCTACGCCGTAGCCGCCCAGCGTGATCGTCATTTGCGAGGCTGGGGTGACGGCCGTCGCCGTCGGCCCGTTCGTCACATCTGTGTTCTTATCAATGATCATCAGGCTCCCGGAGGAAAACGTCCCCAGGGCGGAAACGTCCACCAGCACGCTGCGCGGCGCGCCTGGACCGTTGTTGTCTGTGGCCGGGTCGTTCACGGCATGATTCGATACCATGATCACTACGCTTTTATCGTTGTTGACCACCGCCAGCGTTTCCAGTTCGGCATCGTCGGTTGCGTTGAAGTTGAGCTGCTGCGAGCCTGCTGTCATCGGAAACGTCTGTCCCAGCCAGTAATCCACCCAGTAGCTCAGCTGCAGCGCACCCGTATTGTAGTTCACTTCCCCGAACTGCTGGTCGGCTCCGAAGTCCCAGTGATAGAGCGCCTGTACGCCCGCCTTGCCCAGCTGCGAAAATACATACGGCCGCCACGCCGCAAAAAACGGGCTCGAGCCGCGCACGTCGGTCACAAACGGAGTGCCGTTGCATGCGCTGATGCCTCCGCCCGCGTCGTAATCGGCGTTGACATTGTTCTCCGTCACCCAAATCGGCGCCGATGCCACTGGCGTGCTCGATATATTCGTGCGGATCAGCTTTACGCTGCTGACAAATCCCGCCACGGCGTCCATCAGCATCTCATCGGTGTCTTTCTGATTGCACGAAGCATAGTAGTGCGATGCCACAACATCGACCTGCGCGGTCACATTCGGTGCAAAGGTCTGCAGCCAGTTTTCAGAGCCGCAGCACAGTTCCATAGCAACAAACTTCAGCGAAGGGTCGGTTTGCTGCATCGCCGGCACAAGCGTGTTGTACATCGTCGTGTATTCGGTCGCGGTGAGATTGTTGTTGACGCTGGGCTCGTTGTAGATGCCCCAGTAGGTGATGGTGTAGTCGTTCGAGACGTAGCCGGGCGATTCGTAGAGCGTGTTGCCCACCGTAAAGCCTCCGGTGTTGTAGTACTGCACCAGATTCTGCGCGTATGCCGCAAATGCCGAGAAGTCCGTCGTGCTCGTGAAACTGCTACTGCTGTCGTCGTTCACATACATGAACGGTGGCGCCTTCGCGATCTGGAATTCCGGACTGTGATCGCCCACGCCCAGCACCGGCTGCGTGATGTCGTCGAGAATCGTGAAATTCCACGTGGTATCTAGCGTTCCCTCCGAACCCTGCGGCACTCCCTGAGAGACTCCCTGCAGGCGGATGTGATGCGGATGCAGGTTGCCTAGCGTCGTGGTTGCCGACGGGTTCAGCGTGAAGAATTGGTTATCCCATTCCGCCGGCTGAAACGACGTGGACATGGCCAAGCTGAACGCGCCGTTCTGCGTGTCGGAAATCACCGCCGCCGCTCCGATCGTTAAACTCAGGTCGGCCTGGCTGGAATTGGTGCCGTCACTGGCGGTGATCGTAAGCGCATATGTCCCTGCCGCCGCCGTTCCCGCGCTGAAAGCAATGCTGCCGCTGTCCCCCGACCCCGGAGACTGGATGATGTTGTCAGTCGCGCCCTGAGGCAGCCCGGCCACCGTCAGGGTCACGTTGCCGGTTGATCCAGTGCGCGTCAGGCTCGCATCCACAGTGGCCGATGCCTCGCCTTGAAAAACCTGCGCCGAATTGTTCGCCAGGCTCAGCGTGAGGCTGCCACCGCCCGTTCCGCCGCTTCCTCCACCGCAACCAGCCCACAGAATCACCGGAAAACATACAGCCGCTGTTTTTGCGATATTCATAACCAAAATTCTACCGCAAGAAAATCCGCAGAATTCCTCACTTTTAATCTTCAGGCACTTGTTCTTTCATGAACAACAGCGTTCTTTCCTTCTTCACGAATCCCCCCGTTCCGCCCCGCATCCTTTATGCTAGGAACTGCATTCTTATGCCTGCCTCAAAATCCAGGACTTCCAGCGCAGTGATTGACGCCGCCTCTGCCAACGGCTCCAACCCCGAACGCGAACGCATTTTCAGCGCCTATCGCCAGTGGGGATACCTCGAAGCCGACCTCGATCCCCTCGGTTTTCTCCGCCCGCGCCCGCATCCCGATCTGCCGGATGACAGCGACTATGCCCGCGAGGCCCGCGCCATTTATTCGTCGACCATCGGCGTCGAGATCAATCACATCTCCGATCCCGAACGCCGCCGCTGGGTTTACGAGCGGATGGAATCGCCGTCCCAGGGTTTCGAGGTTACAGAGGAAGATCAGCGCCGTATTCTTGACCTCCTCATTCGCGCCGACGTCTTCGAGCAAGTCATGCAGCAGCGATATCTCGGTTCGAAGCGCTTCTCGCTCGAGGGTGTCACCGCGCTGCTGCCTCTCGTCGACGAGGTTCTCGATACCGGCTCGCGCCTCGGCGCCATCGAGCTCGTCATGGGGATGAGCCATCGCGGGCGCCTCAACGTCATCGCTCACGTCGCCCGCCGCGCTCCGGAAGAGATTTTTGCCGGCTTCGAGGACGTCGATCCCCGCAGCGTGCTCGGCTCCGGCGACGTGAAATATCACATGGGAGCGACCGGCGAATACATCACGCGGAGCGGCGGCAAGGTTCACATCCATCTGGTGTCAAACCCCAGCCATCTCGAAGCCGTCGATCCGGTCACCATCGGCCGCAGTCGCGCCAAGCAGGACCGCACCGGCGAAGGTGGCCGCGAAAAATATCTTCCGCTCCTCGTTCACGGCGACGCCGCGTTCGCCGGCCAGGGCATCCTTGCCGAAACCATGAATTACGCTGACCTCCCCGGTTACACCGTCGGCGGCACGATTCACGTTGTCGTCAATAATCTTCTCGGATTCACCACCAGCTATCTGGAAGAGCACTCCACACGCTTTGCCGCCTGCATCGCCCGCCGCCAATCAATCCCGATCTTCCATGTGAACGGCGAAGACGTTGACGCCGTAGTGCGTGTCGCCCGCATGGCCGTCGAATATCGCTACCGCTTCGGCACCGACGTCGTGATTGACCTGATCGGATACCGCCGCCACGGCCACAGCGAGGTCGACGACCCCACCATCACGCAACCGCTGCTCTACAAGAAAATCAAGGACCACCCTCCGCTGTGGGAGATTTATGCCGACGATATCGGCGCGACCGACGCGCAAGCCCAGGCCGACGCCATCCGTGCCGAGTTCGAAGCCGCTCAGAAAGAAGCCGGCAGCATTAGGCAAAAGCCCACTCTGCGCGAACTCCCCAAGTACTGGGACAACTATTTCGGAGGCCGCCACAAACCTGAATTCGAAATCGAAACCGGACTGTCGCCCGCGGAACTATCCGATCTCACAGGTCGTCTCACGACCTATCCCGACAACTTTCACATTCATCCGAAAGTGAAAAAGCTTCTCGAACAACGCGCCGAAATGGGCGCGGGCAAGCGTCTGGTCGATTACGGCATGGCGGAAGCGCTGGCCTTCGTGAGCCTGGTGAAATCGGGCACGCACGTGCGCCTTTCCGGCCAGGATTCCCGCCGCGGCACCTTCAATCAGCGCCATTCGGTCCTCATTGACATCGAGAACGAAAACGAATACGTTCCGCTCGAAAACATCGCTCCCGGTCAGGCGCGCTGCGAAATCTACAACTCCACGCTGTCGGAAGCCGGCGTCCTCGGCTTTGAGTACGGATACTCCCGCGACTATCCCGAATCGCTTGTTCTCTGGGAAGCACAGTTCGGCGACTTCGCCAATGTTGCGCAAGCCATCATTGATCAGTTCATCGCCGCCGGCGAAGCCAAGTGGAATCTACTCTCCGGCCTTGTCCTGCTCCTGCCTCACGGCTACGAAGGCCAGGGACCGGAGCATTCCAGCGCCCGCATCGAGCGCTTCATTCAGCTCGCTGCCAAGCACAACATCCAGATCACGCAGCCCTCCAACGCGGCGCAATATTTCCATCTCCTGCGCCGCCAGGCTCTGCGCCACTGGCGCAAGCCCCTCATCGTGTTCACGCCAAAAAGCATGCTGCGCCATCCCGACGCTTCTTCGCCTATCGAAGATTTCACCCACAAGAGTTTCCTAAACGTCATCCCGGACACCGCAGTCGGCGAAGCCGACCGCATCCTCATCTGCACCGGAAAAATCGGCCACGAGCTTCAGGCCGAACGCAAAAAGAGAAAAGACGCGACGACGGCAATCGTCTTCCTCGAGCAGCTTTATCCGTTCCCCGAGCAGGAAGTCATTGCCGAATTCGATCGCCACGGCCCGCACGCCGACATCGTCTGGGTGCAGGAAGAGCCCGCCAACATGGGCGCGATGTTCAACATGCTGCCACGCTTGAAACGAATCGCCGGCGAGCGCTCGGTGCTCACCGTGAAGCGCAGCTCCAGCCCCAGCCCCGCCACCGGCAGCGCCAAAGCCCACGAGGTCGAGCAAAAGACGCTGCTGACGCTCGCCTTCACGGCCAAGGGATGAGGGAGCGGCGCCGGCAACAAAGAAAAGTGTTGTCATTCCGAACCGCTTTAGCGGTGAGGAACCTGCTGTTTAGCGGGAATTGCGCTTTATGCCTTTCGATGACTTGCAGAAACTGGCAATAACTGCAGCCCCTGCCCAAAGCCAGCCTCACGACCCTGGTTTCACTGACCACCGGCTCCAACCACCAGATCCAGCCCCGCCGCTTCTGCGAACGCCCGGAAGTCCCGGTCCCGCGTCAGAAGCGGTACTTTGCCGTCAATGCAGCTCTGCGCGATCAGAGCGTCGCCGAGGCGCGCCTTGCGCCGTCGCGCCAGGACCTTGGCCCGCAACTCGCCCGCACGCTGCCAATAGCCGGCGCCGATCTCTAGCTGCGGGACCTCCGACAGGGTTTGTGCCACCGGAGCAGGAAGCTTGGGATCGCTTAGCAGTTCGGTGAGCACAACCGGAACCATCAGCACCTGCCGCTCGGCGAGCGCCTTATCGAGGAGCTCTACATCCGCGCCCGCGCCACCTTCCAGAAAAGCGATCCACGTGCTCGTATCTGCTGCAATCATTGTTGTCGTTCTCAGCGGTCGGCTTTCAGTTCAGCGGACGTGCGTGAAAACCGGATCTTTCCTCGCAGTTGCCGCAGTTGGGCATAGGTCCGCGAAGCCGCGACCAGCTTCAATCCGGTGCGAATCGTCTCTGTGATGCCTGCGCCGATGGCCTGCTGCGCCTTTTCCAGCAGTTCGGGCGGGAGCTCGACCGTCACTTTACGCACTGTTTCCATACCATACGATGATACCATACTTTACACCAGTATTGTATATGGTATTCACCGAGGGCAATTACGAGCGCGATTTCCCTCTAGCTCCGCCTCCAGCCAACTGAACGTTGGTCATTCCGAACCGCCAAACGCCCGTCATTCCGAACCGCTTCAGCGGTCAGGAACCTGCTTTCCGCAAACCATTGAAGCTCATAATTAGCCGCGCGCCGCCCCGATTGTTACAATCCCGTGAAAACCGCGTCCCGCCCTAACACTCGGCACTAGGTGCTCAGTCCTGGCTTCGCTACAATAATGCCGTGAAACCCACCATCTTCGTCGTGGAAGACGATCCCGATATTTCCCGCCTGGTTCGCCATCACCTGGAGCACGACGGCTTCGCTGTGCGCGTCTATTTGACCGGAGCCAACGTTCTCGCCGACGCCGAGCGCCAGCGTCCGGCGCTTTTCCTGCTCGACATCATGGTTCCGGGCAAGGACGGTCTCGAAATCTGCCGCAACGTTCGCCAGATGCCTGGACTCGCCTCCGTGCCCGTCATCTTCCTGACCGCGAAGAGCAGTGAGGCTGACCGCGTCCTCGGCCTCGAGCTCGGCGCCGACGACTACATCGCCAAACCGTTCAGCCCGCGTGAACTCGTGGCCCGCGTCAAAGCCGTGCTGCGCCGCTTTGAGCGGCCGCTTCCGCCCAGCCCCTTGAAAGTCGGTGAGATCGAGATCGACCCCTCCGCCATGACCCTGATGGTCCGCGGCCAACTGGTTTCCACCACCGCCACTGAGTTCCGCCTGCTCGACTATTTTGCTCGCCACAAGGGACGCGTCTTCAGCCGCGACCACCTGCTCGACTCCGTCTGGCGCGACACTTCCTACGTGACCCCGCGCTCCGTAGATGTCTATGTCCGCCGCATCCGGGAGAAAATCGAGCCCGATCCCGAAAATCCGCGCTATCTTAAGACCGTGCGCGGTGCCGGGTACCGCTTCGAAGCTCCCAAATGAGGGCGACGGTGAGAAATCGCATCTTCTTCAAGTTGCTGGTGGCTTTCCTGATCGCAATCGTGGCCACCGCAATCACTCTCGACTACATACTCGCCAGCGCCTGGGAGCATTCCCTGCGCACGGAGACTGAACGCAACCTCACCCAGAAAACGCTGCTTTTTGCTCACCGCGTCGAAGTCGACCGCACCTACTCACTGACCGAGATTGCCGCCCAGGAAGCTCAGGCTGCCGGGGCTCGCGCCACCATCATTGACGCTTCCGGCCGCGTGCTCGCCGATTCCGAAGCCAATCCCGCCACCATGGAGAATCACGCTACGCGTCCGGAGTTCGCCGCAGCTCTTGCTGGCAAGATCGGATCGAATGAGCGACGCAGCGTTACGCTGGGCATCCCCTTCCTTTATGTGGCCGCCCCGCTTTCCGGGGGTGCGGCCCGGCTGGCTTATCCTCTTTCTGATATCGCAGCCGTGCACGCGCAGGTTCGTCGCCGCCTGCTTTGGGGCTCAGTTCTCGCGCTGCTTCTTGCTTTAGTAGTCGCCGCCCTGGCTTCCAGTTGGACGGCTCACCGCCTGGAGCGCATCGTCGACGTCGCCGCCCGCATCGAAGGCGGCGACCTTCGCGCCCGCGTGGATGACCCTTCGCCCGACGAGATCGGCCGCGTCGCCGTGGCTATCGACCGCACGGCCGGCCAAGTCGAGCGCAGTTTTGCCGCCGTGCGTTCCAGCCAGCGCCAACTCGAAACCCTCCTCAACAGCATGCAGGACGCCGTCATCGCCGTCAGCGCCGATGGCCTCGTGCAATGGGCCAACCAGACCATGGACCGCCTCGTGCCGCAACGCACTCGCTTGCAGGCGCCCGTCGTCGAAACCATTCGTGATCCTGATTTCCTGGCCACGGTGAAAGCTGCGGCTACCGCCAAACAGGCCAAGACCGCGCGCGCCACCTCCATCGTCCCCGGCCGCGCCTTCGATGTCACCGCCGCGCCTCTGCCCGATGGCGGAGTCGTCGCCGTGCTTCGCGACCTGACTGAAACCGAGCGCGTCGAAAAAACTCGCCGCGATTTCATTGCCAACGTCTCCCACGAGCTGCGCACTCCGCTCACTTCGATTCAGGGATACTCCGAGACTTTGCTCGACAGCCTGCCCGACAACGGAGGTCACAACCGCGAGTTCCTCGAAATCATCCGCAAAAACGCAGCTCGCATGTCGCGCCTTACCGAGGATCTGCTGACTCTGGCCCGCGTCGAATCCGGCGAAACCCGCTTCGAGACCGAGCCCGTCCCGCCCATCGAGCTTTTGCATGATGCTGAAGAGAGTTTTCGTGAAATCGCCCGCGGCCAGGGCGTGGAATTGCAGATCGTCGAACAAGACGGCAAAAACGGAGCCACCGTAGAGTCTTTGCCTCTGGTCCTCGCCGAGCGCGAAGCCATTCACCAGGTCTTTTCCAACCTGATTGACAACGCCATGAAATACGGACGCTCGGGTGGGCGCATCTTTCTCGGCGCGCGGCCGGCCAGGCGCGGCATCGAATTCTACGTGCAGGATTTCGGCGCCGGCATCTCCTCCGAGCACCTGCCCCGCCTTTTCGAACGCTTCTATCGCGTGGACAAAGCCCGCTCCCGCGAATCCGGCGGCACCGGCCTGGGCCTGGCCATCGCCAAACACATCATGCTCGCCCACGGCGGCTCCATCCGCGCCGAGAGCGAACTCGGCCAGGGCAGCACGTTCCTGTTCACCTTGCCTGTTGCTTGAACCTCTGTGTCAAGAGTGGGAGAAGTAGAACAATTCCAGAGTGGGGCAGTCTCGGTCTTCTGTGCGCCAGCCGGGCCCCATCCTCCACAAAACCGGAAGATCATCAGACAGAATGCAAAGATGTCATGGGCAGGCTCAATCCTTCCGAAATCTCCCGCAGCGCGTTCTGATGTGGAAGCACGAACGTAGCCAATCCCAAATAACCAGCTACCTTGTCCTGCTTAAGCCTTGTGTCCGCGTGCCGAAGCGCGTCCAGCGGACACATAAACATCCCGATGACATACGGAATATAGCTAGGCATCCGACTCTCCGCAAATCCCTGCCGCAAAGCGGAATCGATCCGGCTTCCGTCCGGTGAAATGGCTGCGGTGGTAAGAAGAATCTGGATGTTGCGGGGTCCGAAGAGATCTCCGCTGAGAATGTGCCAGCCGCCGTCGCGCACTCGCGGCTCGCGCTCCGCTACTCGCTCACGGACAGCTTTCTTGGCGTGCATGGCGTAATTGCCGGAAATGCCCTCATCGCTCGAGTTAAAGAAGAATATGCCGAAGTCAAGATGGTTCATAACTCAAAAAGTGATTTTGCCCTCGTCGATCAGGTTAACCGTCTCCGAACCCTTTGACGCCATGGAAAGGCACCAGATTGTGTCGGGGCCGTGACTGGGAAGAACAGCCAAGATGACGGTGCAGTCTTCCTTCTGGAGGTATAACCCGATGAAATCTTCTTTGATGGTGCGAAACCCAGCCCGGTTGGCTCGGGCAACAAAGTCTCGCGCGCCGCTCGACTTGCGGATGATGTCCTTGACCTCTTTGACAAGGCTTGCAGCCTCCTGAGATGGGGCGGGTGTTGATTTAGTTGGCTGAGCGGCGGGGGCGGAAGAACCGCCAAACAACTTTCTCCACAAGCTCATTCGATGTTTCCTTTCAGCCGACGTTACCTTCGAAGCCGCAAACTGAACATTGTACGCCTCTCTCGCTCCGGTGCCTGACATTGGGAGACGCTTCTACTCCGAGCGCCCTGACAAACATCGGCTCTTGATTTCTCCGCATTTTCCTCTATGCTTCTGCCGGTGCTATTGTCAATAATGACTACGGAGCGTCTGCGGATCACGCCACTGCGTCCGCTACGGAAAATGACGGAAAATTAACTGCCCATTAACGACGGTGTAAACAAGGAAACCTATGCTTAGCCGTTGGCTGTCCAATCCCATGATCGACGGAACCCCGACGACGGGCGCCCGCGCCCCCATAGTCCGCCGCGTTCCCGCCGAGACGCCCTCATGAGCACTGCCATTCAAAACTCGAGTCCGGAACCGGCGCACCATTACATCGTGCGCCGCACGGTGGAAGCCTGCACTCTGTCCAAAGAAGCCGCCGCTGCTGCTGCCGAGGGCATCGCCACCGGCTCCAGCGCCCTGCTCAATTCCCTGCGCCAGCGCGAGCGCGATCTCGACACGCTCGACATGGAAATTGATAGCGGCGTTACCACCGCCATCACCGAAGTTGGCCCCGCCGAGGCCCGCGAACTTCTCGCCTGCATGAAGTTCATGATCGGTCTCGAGCGCATCGGCGACTTGCTCTTGAGTTTTGCCAACAGCGCTCAGGCCGCTGGCGGCCGCATCGATTCTGAGGACTCCCGCGACCTTACCCAAATGGCCACCATCCTCGAAAAAATGCTCACCGATGTCGGCGAAGCGTTTTCCGCGCGTGAAATCAGCAAGGCCATTGACGTTCTCCGCGCCGACGCCGAGATGGACCGCCTGCGCAATCTCATCTTCCTGCGCCACATCGAGAATCCCGAAAACATTCATCGTCAGGCCAGTCTGCAAGTCATCTTCATGACCCAGTCCCTCGAGCGCGCCGGCGATCACGCCAAGAATCTGGCTGAAGAAGTCTGCCATTTCGTCAGCGGACACACCGTCCGCCACGTCCTCATGGCCTACGACAAGCCGGTCGAACAGATGTTCATCGATTACCTTCGCCGCCGCGACCAACATCACTAGAAGCTATCAAGCTATCTCACAGATCCGTCTTGAACGGGCGCGGCTTCAGCCGCGCCGTCGAGTGCCCCATACCGCAGGGGTAAAGCCCCGATGTGTATAGTCCGGCCGTTCCTCGCTTCGTGCATTAGGAGATAGCTCCGAAACCGTTTTGTGCGGGCCGCGAGGGTTGCGCTTCCACAACTCTCACATACAGATTCCGGTATTTACGCGGCGCTATCCTACTGTTTCTGGAATGCTCGCCGCGCTCGCCACATCCGGACACACCCGTCCCCAGTGCAGGGTTCTTGAAGCCTTACTGACAGCAACAACATTCACACGCTGTCTTCGGCTGAACTCGGAATGAAGGCCACTCCGGACGAGTTAGGCGCGCTCAAGGTTACAGCGCATGACCTTAAGCACAATCTGACTCGAAAACCAGACGCACAAGCAGCCACTTTTCCCGCCTTGTCCGTTGACCTCCTTTGCGCAACAAACATAAACACTCCTCGGCAGTTTTGCTTTTGCTTTTTTTCACGTCGAGCACCCAACAGCCGTTTGGAACAGCGGTTGCACGATGCTTAGCAAACCTTGTGTGGGGAACAGGCGCTCCGCGGCGCCCTGGTCATCGGCAACATTCTCGGAGGATTCAATGACGAACAACTACGTTGGCAATGAGCGTGTCTTCGCCTTGGGCTGCGAGCGTGCCCTCGTTTTGGCAGTTGTGTTGCTCCTGGCAACCGGTCTTGCTGTCGGCCAAGGCATTGTCACCGGATCGATTTCCGGGACCGTCTTGGATCCGCAAGGCGCTGTCGTCGCTGGAGCTGGCGTCCGCGCTACCCAGCTCGAGACCAATCGTGTGTTCACCACGACAAGTTCCAACGCCGGAGTGGTCCAGCTTCCTTCTCTGCCTCCCGGAACCTACAACATCAAGGTCGAAGCAACGGGTTTTTCCGCTTACACCGTCGCCAATGTCTCGGTCGAGGTGGGCAAGGACAGCGCGCTTGGCTCCATCAGCCTTAAGCTCGGCAACACGGCGGAGACAATCACGGTCGAGGGCGCGCCTCCTTTGGTCGAGAGCACGACCGATCAGATCTCCCAGACCTTTGAGAATAAGGAAGTCGCGAGTGTTCCTCTCGGAAACACTTACGACTCGTTCGTGCTATTTACTCCTGGCGTGGCCAGTTCGGGCAGCGGTGGATTCGAGAACAACAACGGCGCTGAGCTGTCGATTAACGGCCAGCGCTCACGCTCGAATAACTATCAGCTGGACGGCGAGGCCAACAACGACACCGTCATCGGCGGCCCCTCTTTCTTTTTCGGCAATCAGGACGCGATTGGCGAGCTGCAGGTGGTGACCAACTTCGACGCCGAATACGGGCGCAACATGGGCGGCGTGGTCAATTACGTCACCAAAGGTGGGACCAACGAGTTTCACGGCACGGGATACTGGTTCTGGCAGGGCGTCAAGTTTGACTCGTTCCAGAACCAGGAAAAGAATCCTCTCCTGGGGTTCTGCGGCCCCGGACAGACTCCCCAAAACACTACCCCCCCGTGCCAAACACCTGTCATCCCGAACTTCGTGCAGAACCAATGGGGTGGCACAATCGGCGGGCCAGTCAAGCGCGACAAGGTCTGGTTTTTTGGGTCAACAAACTGGGAGCACCAGCGCACGGGCGCTGTCCCGCTGTCTACCGCCCCGAACTTGACGCCGACGGCCAACGGAATCTCGCAGATCCAAGCCGCATTTCCCAATAGCCCGGGAGCCCTTGCTTTCGCACAGTTCGGCCCTGCGGTACTCAAGGGCATCACTCAGTCGTTCGGCCCTCCGGTGACCGTTAACCTCACCGACGGCGTCACAACCGCTCCCATCGAGATGGGAGTTCTTTCAAGTCAGGTCTCTCAACCGTTTAACGACCGGGAAGCGACGGGACGGGTTGATTTCCAATTTACCAGCAAGGATCGCTTCTTTACCCGCTACCTCTACCAGTTCTCGGAAACTTTCAATGAGGATTTCTTCGGCTCGGCCGCAGGCGCGGCGGGTCAAATCGTGAATGTCCCGGGCAAAACGCAGCAAATCGGCCTAGATGAGACCCACAGCTTTAGCTCGACGTTCCTGGACCAGGTGCGATTTGGGTACTCCCGGTCCGACGTCCTATTTCAGGGTGGTCCGTTCGCCTGCACGGTAAATAACGCCGGTCTGTGCCCCCCATCAATTAGCTTTAGCGGCACAAACGTTCCCAATCCTCTGCTAATTGTGCCGCTCGGCCAGAGCTTTTTTTCCCCGCAGGGGCGCCTCATCAATGACTACCAGGTGCAGGACAACGCTTCGATGGTGCATGGCCGGCACGTGGTGAAATGGGGAGGCGAATACAGCAAGCTGCGTTCTCCGAGCTACGGGTTGTTCCCGCAGAACGGAACTTTTCTCTACCCGGACTACAACGCATTGCTCGCGAATGCCGAGGTTCCCGGCTCGACCACAGTCGCGTACGGCCAATCGACTTTGCGCCTCAAGGAAAACGACATAGGTTTCTACTTCCAGAACGATTGGAGAGCAAAGGACAACCTGACGCTCAACCTGGGATTGAGGTGGGACTGGTATCAGCAGGCGGCCAACTTGCTGCATGACGAGAGCGTGGCGCAGCAAACCGGCCCCAATCATCTTTGGGATCAGACGCTGCCCTTGAGTCTGACGACGGTGCCGAATCTTCCCAACAATTACCACAATTTTGGGCCAGTCCTCGGTTTTGCCTGGACGCCGCATATTCTGCCGGGTCTGTTTGGCGCGAATAAGACCGTGATTCGAGGAGGTTTCCGCGTCGCCTACGATTTCATCTTCTATAACCTTGCCACTAACGTCCAACAGAGTTCGCCCTTTACCAATCTGGCGACCATCGATTCGGGTTTGCCGACGAACGTTACCACTCTCACGGGTGCAAACGTAACGGCCGCATTGTTCCCGCTGGCGCCCAAGGGGAATCCGGGTGTTGCCAGCGAAACAAAGTTCCCTAGCAGTCTCCACAACCCTTATTCCCAGCAATGGAATCTGGGCATCGAGCGTCAAATCAGCGGGAAGATGGCGGCGGAAGTTCGTTACGTCGGGAACCACACCATCCACAATTTCCAGGAAATCAATGGAAATCCCGATCTCGCACCCATTTTCGCTGCCGGTTTGCAAAAATTTGTCCCGGGCGGTTTGACGCCGTGTACAGACAATACACAGCCTGGCGGGGGTTTCACGGGGCCGGTGTCGCCGCTTGCAGTAGATGACACCGGGAATACCGTCGGATATGCGAACTGCAATTTCACCAAGGTTGTTGAGTACTCCAACACCGGCTACTCCATCTACGATGGTCTGCAGACCCAGTTCCGGTTGCAGAACTATCATGGCTTCACGGGCGAGCTGTCTTACACCTGGAGCCATACCATCGATAACGCCTCGGAGGCCTTCTCGGCGAACTCCGGCTTAGGGACGGTCTTCGCTCTCGCCCAGAATCCCTTTGACGTCAGCAAGGCGGAGCGCGGCAACAGCAGCTACGACTTCCCGAATCTGTTTAACATGCTGTGGGTGTACGATCTGCCCTTCCGCAAGGGCCAAAACGGCTTACTGGGGCATTTGATCGGAGGCTGGCAGATCAACGGCACCTACCGCTACTCCAGCGGCCAGCCGTGGACGGTGCTACAGGGCGCAGGTCAGGGAGGATTGTGCGATCCCGCCAATTTTACGGGGACGTCGCCGTTCGACGCCTGCCGACCGTTCTTGGGCAGCTCCAGTGCGCCGTTCAATCTTATCGGACAGCTGTGCGACGGTACCCTCGCGACTTGCCCGGTGGCCGCCACCGGCACCGCTGCAGAGCCTCTCAACACGTTAGTCAATGTGAATGCGGGCTGTATTGGCACCGGCGGAACTGCAAACCAGTGCGCTGTTACGCCCATTAACGCGGCCCACTTCATTATCAACAACCTTACGTCGGCTCAGTTCTTCGGGACGCCATTCTCTCCCCTGGGCCGGAACACAGAGCGAGGCCAGCCGATCAGCAGTGTCAACATGGCAGTGTTCAAGAACGTGAAGCTCACCGAGCGTCTCACGTTTCAATTCCAGGCTGACGCTTTCAACGTGTTCAACCATATGTGGTTGGGAATACCCAGCGTCAACATAAATACCGCTTCGTTCGGCAGCCGCTTGTTCAACCCTGACGGTGGCGACACGTTTGCCGGCAACAACATTACTGACGGCATTCAGCAACGCCGCCTCCAGTTCGGAGGGAAAATCATCTTCTAGTGGAGGCTTGGTTTTGTTGACATGTTCGACGCTGTCATGCTGAGCGAGGATTGCGCTTCGCGTTAGCGAAGCGGTGGCGCAGTCGAAGCATCCCTACGGTTCGGCGCGCCCGGGAGCAGAGAAGGATGTCAACAGAGCCGCCCTTGCCGTGCCATTAAGGTCAGTAAGAAAGCGGGCTTTAGCCCCTGAGGGCAAGCGCATTCCTTGGACGGCATGTAAGAGCGCAGGACGTGAGTACTGGGTAAGCGCCATTAATCGAGTTCAAATACCGTTTCGTAGTGCGCTGACCGCGCGTCGAACCGCGCCAGCAGTTTGCGCGCCTCGGGCAGAATGACTGCCACTTCGTAATCTTCGCCCGCGAACTCCTTCACCGCGTCGAGCGAATCGAACAAACAGATCGTCACGAACTCGACTTCATCGTTCAGGTTCCGTCGCAGCAGATGCGCGCCTTTGAACCCGCCCACGCGATGAATCCCCGGCAGCACCTCACGCCGCAGCAGGTTCTCGTATGCGTCCGCGTTCTCGCGCGCGGTCCATCCATGCCATATCCGGCTGATCATGACATTCTCCTTGAGATGATCTAGATGATCGCGTGCCCCATTCCTCGCTGCTTTGCCAGAAGTATGGCCAAGACGGACTTGGGGGCTTATGCTCGTCCTGACTCTTGCGACAAGGCCCGATCGAGGCTACGCGCACTCCTCTGAATCCGGAAGCTCGGGCGCTTGCACAGCCTCCGATGCGAGCTTCAATTTCAGCGATCGTTCCCCGCGGCGAATCAGCACGATCGCTCCCAGAATCGCCACCGACGCCACCACCACCCGCATCGTCAGTGGCTCGGACGCCAGCAGCCACCCCAACAGCACCGCGACCACCGGGTTGGCATACGTGTGCGTCGCCACCAGCGCCGGCGGACATCGCTGCAGCAGCCACGTGTATGCCGTGAACGCCACCACCGACCCAAACGTGATCAGATACGCCAGGCCCAGGACAGACTTGAGCGAAATGCTGGCCCAGTGCGTTGCCCGAAATTCGCCCGTGAGGCCCGCCGCGATCAGCAGCATTGCCGCGCCGCAGATCAACGGCACGGCCGTGCGGGCTACGGCGTCGGTAGGCAGCTTGACCTTTGGCGAGATTACAACGCCTGCCGACCACGCGAGTGAGCCCAGCAGCACGGCCAGCAATCCGGCCAGACTCGATCCTTTGCCAGTCAGTTCCGCACCCGTCAGAATAGCCACGCCCATGACTCCCAAACCCAAGCCGATAGCGCTCATGCGGCTAATCCGCTGCTGGCCCATCGCCCACGCCAGCACCAGGATGAACATCGGTTCAGTTGCGATCAGCAGCGCCGCCAGCCCCGATCCCACATACTGCTCCGCCCAGTGCAGCGAACCGTGGCCAATCAGAAAAAACAGCGCGCCGATGATGAGCCCTGCAGTCCAGTGCTCGCGCTTTGGCCGAAAGCCACGCGCCCACGCCCACGCCAGCAGAATCGTCCCCGCGGTCGTATGCCGAATGCCCGCCGCAACCAGCGGAGGAATCGTCTCGACCGCATAGCGAATCGCGAGATATGTCGAGCCCCAGATGAGGTAAATGGCCGCAAAGGCCAGTGCCATCTTCAGGCTGTCGGTGCCACGATGACGAGCTGCGTTTTGGCTTCGAGTAGGCACGATCACAGGCCTTCCTCCTATGTTTATCATCTTTTCGCCAGTGGATATTTCTCGTGCCAATTTTCGCTTTCCTTTCGTTTCAGGGCTGTCGTTGCCGCGAATCGGGGTGGAAATCTGAGCCGGCTGGTCGAGAAACATTATCTAACCGTCAAAATGCATTTCACAGGTTAGATGAATGGTATGCAACTGCCATCTAACTTGTCAAGTCAATTTTGATGGTTAGATAATGGCAAAGCGCGACTGGGCCTTATGATCTTGCGGACTGACGATGACTGACACGAGACCAAGCGAGCTGATCGCTCGCCGCCCACCGCGGTTTGAGCTAGTCGCCGGTGCTGTCTGCCTCGACTTCATCAACACGCTGGACGATCGCTTCACGAACCAACCCAAAGAACTGCTCGAGAGCTATATGGATCTGGCGCGATTCGGCGAGGACGCGGGCATTGTCGAGCCTTCGCTGGCGCATCGCTTGATCGAAACTGGCTACCGCTCGCCGAAGGCGGCGCAGGTGCTGGCCTCTGCGATCGCGATGCGGGAAGCGATGTTTGCAGTATTCAACGCGATCATCAACAAGCAGCCTGTGCCGGCTGCTCCTTTGATGAAGCTGAACGGTTATGTGCAGTCGGCGGCACAGCACGCGCGCCTGGCGCAAACGAGTGCCGGATTCGAATGGTGCTTTGACGCGCTGCCGCCCGGCCTTGACGCACCGCTGTGGCCGATTGCACGCTCAGCCGCGGATTTGCTGGCCTCCGACGAGGTGGCCTACGTGCGGGCGTGCGCCTCTGAGACTTGCCAGTGGATGTTTCTCGATACCAGCAAAAACCATCAGCGCCGCTGGTGCGACATGACCAAATGCGGCAACCGCGCCAAGTTCCGCCGCTTCTGGAGGCGAAAGAAGAAGCCTGTTTGATCGCAGATAGCAAATTCCAACTTCCCACAAAGGCTGCTGCGCGTGGGCAATGGCATCCTGTTCCTATCGCCGTACCTGAATAACACCTGAACTGGGCTGGTAGTCGGCGAGCGAGAAATTGTCGAATTGCAGCTCGAGTCGCGAGCGACCAGCTTCTTCGGGATTGCTGATCGTCACAGGAGTGCCCGGGCAGACGTGATTCGCCCGATCGGAATAGCCCCAATCGTAAAGGTTGAACTGCTTGACGTGCACCGGGCTGATGCCGGGTTCGACGGTATGTTCGCCCTGAAGGAATTGCCTGCCCACTTCTCCCGGAGCGGCACGAGTCTCGTTCTTGCCAAGAGGACAGGTGCTGGCCGCCATTTCATAGCTCATCAGCACATCCGCCGTGCGCAACGGGGTGCGGCAGGTGAACGTGGTCCAACTGACGCCGACGGCACAGAATCCGAAATCTGGAATGAAAAACTCACCGCTGGGAATTGCGAGGGTCCTCTGGTTTGCGTCGTGAAAGCGCGTGAAGGCCAGGAGGAGATGGGCATGCACAGAAGAGGACTTCATCCGGTCGTAGTCCTCCTTATTCATATAGAAGTCCACGTTTACCGAAGGTTGATCGGAGTAAATCGGCATTCGGGCGTCCTGCCAGTCGGAATCCCAGTGCGCGCCTTGGGCGTTGGTCAGCTTCAGCATGCGCCCGTTGAGCACGACGAAAGAATCCTTCGGCAGACCTGAGACGTCAAAAGCGAAATGCACGGCCATCTGTCTGCCCGCGTAGGTAATTTTATTCTGCTCGGGCGGCAGGAGCTTCAGTTGCAGCGGGAGCGAGGTGCCGTTCGCGAGTGGGTAGTGACGCTCGATCAGGGTCCGATAAGGGGTGGCTACGAGCACCACCACGGTTGCCACGGCCAACCCGACGAGCAGCAGTCGCGATTGCGTCGTTTTTCGGCGGGAGTACTGCAACAGAATTACCGTAAAAGCCGCGGCGATCATCAGGAAAAAATAGACGCCCCCGGTGTCCGAATCGTAACCAGAGTTCGGGATTGCGGGTCGAATTGCAGACATGCCGATGACAAAGAGCACGATGAAAAGCAGAGCGAGAAGCATTTGGGCGATGCTGCGCGTGACGGTCGCCAGCGCGGCCGTGGGCAGGAAGAGCAGCAGGATCCACACCAGCTGCAACCAGAACAATGAACCGACGTAGGACAGAGGCGAGAACCCGGCTTTCGCCAGTAAGAGAACATCCGCTAGGAACAAAGGAAGATTGACGAACACAAGCACGAACGCAATTTTTGCAGCAGCCAGGCTTCTCCAGTCGTAGGGGCGTGTGACCCAGAACTGGCGGTCGCCGACCAGCGACTCGCCCTGCACTGCGCGGACGATCAGAAACATCCAGGAGATGGGGACCAGCGGCACCACTAACTGCAGCACGAAGGCGGCGAAGGGAGCCGACACCATCGAGTCAGGATGCATCCACTCGGAAATGTCGCTCCACGCCATGGCTGCCACTAAAGCGACGGACGCCGCGATCTCGCGCCAGTGGTGCCGGACGTCCTTGCGAAAGATGTTCCAAACCCTGGTGCGCGATGAGCTCATTCACGGTTTGCTCGACCGCGCCGAAGAGGCGACCATCTTCGTCTCTTCGCATGATCTGGCCGAGATTGAAAGTTTCGCCAGCCACATCGGTTATCTGGAGGAGGGCGCCAGGGCCGCCTTCATCTTCATGCCGCGAGAAAGATGGTGCAGCTTGCGGTCGAGAGGGAGATCGAATTGCTTGACCAGCTCTTTCTCGAGGCTGGTGTCCCATGTGGAATAGAACGGCCGGAGATAGGAGAGGAACAGGCTGACCGGCATCCACTCGGGCAGTTCCTGATTTTCCGACATGTAGCCGATCGATTCAAATTGGCGCCCTTTGATGAGGGAGGAATCGAGGCCGAGCACTTCGGCACGTCCGCTGGTGGCGCGAATGATGTTCATCAGGATTTTGATGGCAGTGGTCTTACCCGCACCGTTCGGACCGACCAGCGCGTACACGGCTCCTGGCGGGACGTTCACAGTCAATCCGCGCAAGGCCTCCACGCGGTGGAATTGCTTGACGAGATTCTCGGTTTGAATGGCGCTGCTCATTTCTTGGCGCGTCCTCCCCGATCGGCGTCTGGCTGGGAACCGGTTGGCCCAGTCAGCCGTTTCCAATGAGCGGCGAGGGAGGCTAGGACGTCCTCCATGCCGATTCCAAGCTTCTTCGATTCGACGACAAGTTGTTCTATTTCCCGGCCGAGCAACTCGGTGCGTTCGGAACTTCGAGCCTCGGGTAGCCCGGCTACGACCGTGCCAATTCCCGGCTGGGCTTGGAGCAATCCCGATGCGACCAAGGCGGTGACCACTTTGTGAGCGGTGTTCGGATTGACCTTGAGTTCCCTACTGAGCGCACGCACCGAAGGAAACGGGTCGCCGGTGCGAATCTGGCCGGAGACGATGGCTTTCTTCGCCGCGTAAACGATCTGCTCGTAGATGGAGATGCCGGGCCGAAAATCCACACGGAACGGGATCACGATGTGTACTATAACACGTAGTACAGCCGGCGTCAAGACCGAAGCAGTTTCCGTGCGGAAAAGTCAAACCTGGCGCCCTCGACTGCGGTAAGAACAGATTTCAGAGGGTGTGCGGGTGCGGTCGGTGGCAGAGCCAATTGGCTTGAAGGCAAAGGAGAATTGAAGAGATGAAGAGATGAAGAGATGGAATCGCAGTTGAGGCGCGGACGCGAGGAGCGAAAAATGCGGGGGAAAATAGGAAGGGCTGCGACATTGGTTATGCTCTAGCCGCCAACTCCTGCGAGGGAGCTAACAACGTGGAAGCATGCACCGTCACAGCCCTTGATGCGATCACCGCTTTCGCGGCTCCAAACCCCAACGCGTCCTCGCAGAGCACGTCGGTTTTTTCGGGTCGGGAAGCTCGGCGAGTTGCCCCGCTAAGCTAATCACTCAGCCTACTTTGGACTGGCTCAGTATTATTGTGCCAACCCTTTCGACCGTCGACGCCAGCCAACTTAACAGAGCATTCACAAAAGTCAACGCAAATTATTGGTGCAATAGCCGGGAGCAAACCTGTGAATAACGAAAAGTGCAAATAGTTGCTGTGTGAAGACTTATGTACACGCAGTTTGCACTTTGGCTGATTTTGCACAAATGTTGCACAGACGTGACAAAAGCCACGAAAGCCCCTTGAAAGTGAACCAGATAATGATCTTGACGGGAAACGCAGTTGAGCGCATCTTGCAGAGAGAGTCGTAGAAAAACGCCAAGCCGATGTCGGAACTGGTGGCCTACGTGGATGGCGGTAGCCTGGGAAATCCCGGGCCGTCGGGCATTGGAGTGGTGATCAGGGGTGGGGAAAGCGGCCCGATTCGCATCGCCAAGTGGATTGGCCATCAAGACAACAACGTCGCCGAATATGCGGCGCTGATGGAGGCGCTGCAGTGCGCGGTCGCCCTGAACGCGCGCAAACTGCACGTCTATTCCGATTCGCAGGTCGTGGTGCGGCAAATGACAGGCGAGTACACGTGCCGCAGCCCGCGTCTGTATTCGCTGCACTGGACCTGCCGCAAGCTGGCGCGCGCGCTCAATTTTTCCATCTCGCACGTTCCCCGCAAAGATAATGCCGAGGCCAATCGTCTGGCGCAGAAGGCGCTGCGGCAGCGGGCGAACTAGCGGACGGCACCCCGCCGTCCGAACTTTTGGAGATGTACTTCCGTGTAGACATTTTCTTGACAGCACGCTCACTCCGCGTGAGACTCGAACCATAGCACCCTCTCCAGCCGACATGAGTTTGCGGCAGCGAACGTCAAGCCGCATGCGGAGGACGTAGTGCAGCAAGAGAGCGCGACCCAGACCTCACGAGCGGGCTTTGCGCCGGTGCATGCTTCCAGTGCGGTCAGAGCGGCGATAGCCACGTTTGGGCATTTTCCGACCGGAGAGCCCGGGCATTCCCTGGCCGACATGGCGCAGAGAGATCTCGACGCTGCCCTGCAGTTGCTCGCCGATCGGGCACAATACATTACCGGGGCGGGCGGGGCGGCAATCGCCCTGCGGCGCAGCGGCAGAAACGACATGCTGTGCCGCGCCAGCACCGGAAGCAATGCACCCGAACTGGGGGCGCTGCTTTCCACCGAATTCGGACTCTCGGGCGAGAGCGTGCGCACGCGCCGTCCGTTGCGCTGCGACAATGCCGAGCGCGACGCCCGCGTCAATCGCGAGGTTTGCCGCCGCATGGGCATCACTTCCGTAGCGGTAATGCCCGTGGTGCACGATGACGAGGTGCTGGGAGTCTTTGAGCTGTTCTCGGGCAAGATGAATGCGTTCGGCGAACGAGACCTCTCGGCCCTGCGGCGGCTGAGCGAGATGGTTGAGACAGCGGTCAAGCTGGCGCGGGCCGCTGAGGAACTTCCCGAGCAACTGAAAAACGCCGAGCCGTCAGCGGAGATGCTGGCAACGGAGGTTCGGGATATCGCCGGGCCGATCACGGATCTTGACGCCGAGCCGGATGTAGAAGTGGAAGCGGAAGCCGCGGCCGAATTACCCGCAGTTCAGCCCGTCCTGATGCAAACAGAAACGGCACAGGCGGAAGCTTCGCCGGAATCAGAGGCGGCTTCGCCCGCCCATACACAGATCCAGGCTGCGCTGCCGGAAGCCGCGTCAGCGCCCGCAAAGCCGGTTGCGCCCAAGCGGCCGCTCTACTGGTCGGCGCCACTGAATGCGGGCGGTGAAGCGCAGACGACAGAGCAAGATCAGACTCACATCCCGCCAGTATTGAGGAATCTGCGGCAGTGCGAGGCCTGCGGGTTTCCTATTTCCGCCGGACGCAGATTGTGCGTGGAATGCGAAGAGAAGAGATGGCGCGGGCAAAGGGCTCCCGCGAGGGCCGGCAAGCCGGCTTCAGCTCAGCCCGCGGTTTCCGCATCCACGGCGCGCGCGTTTGCGGCCACCGCAGTAGCGTCGGCCGCGGCACCACAACGTGCATCTGCCGCCGTCCTGCCCGCAACCGGATCGGCATTCGCGCAGGAGGATTCCAAGGCTGCAAGCAGCGCGGTTGCACCAACCTCTGAGGCGCAACCCGTAGCGAATTCCACGGTTGCCGAGGCGGCAGCAAAGGCGGAAACTCCCACGCCGGCAGCACCGATCGAGGTCACGTTCAGCGCCGGGCTGGAACCTTCCCAATCCTGGTTTGCCGCGAACAAGTACATTCTTGGGGCGTTGCTCGCGGTGGGAGCGACCGTCGCCGCCATCCTGCTGTTGCGCTGACCCCCCTGTAAACCCGCGCCTTTAAAGGCACTACCGGCGTCGCCAGATCGCTTGACAACCCCATCAACTCTGCTAAAGTTCGGAGAGGATCAAGCTAGACTACACATTTGCGCCCAGGGTGCCCCATGAAGAACGTATATGAAGTGTTGAGGCAGAAAGAGATGGAATTGACCCGCCTGGAAAAAGAGGTGGAGGCGCTGCGTTTGGTGGCTCCGCTGCTCTCCGAGGAGAAGGAGATGGTGATGGACATGGGGAAGCCCACCCTGGCCGCCGCCGTCAACGGACCGCAACCCGCGGCACGGATTCCGATGGCAACGTTGCCCACGACGCCTGCGCCACAGCCGGTGCGCGCTGCCGGGTGGGAAGACACAGCCAAGCGCTGGCCGTAAGCCGGTCAGGCAGATTTCGTATCGACCGAAGAATCGTCCCTCTCCAGCCCGGGATGCGTCCCGGGCTGACGTGTATGGGACCGACATCGGCAGCGACTCTCGACGACAACCGGTGGAGAGATCTTGGCTTAGGAAACAGGTGGAGGCGCGACTGAACGGGAGGAAATATGAGGAAAGCACTCTTGGTGCTCGTAGTGATAGCGGTAGGCGCGAGCCTGGCGGCGGCCAAGGACACTGTCGTGCAGGGAACGATTGTGTCGGAGAGTTCCGTTCCCTGCGGCTCAGAAGCGAAAGGGAAGAAGCAGACCGTCGACCTGATGTGCCAGGAATATGTGATTCGCACCGACACGACCGAGTATCACGTGCGGCAGCAGAAAGAAGAGCATAAGGCCCTGCTGCCAGTAAACGCGCCGGTCGAGCTGACGATCAGCAAAGACAAGATGAAGTTTAAAGTGAACGGCAAGGGATACGAGATGCTGATTGTTTCCGAGTCGGCGGTTCAGTCGCCCGGCGCGGGACCAGCGCCGCCGCAGTAAACCTGGGCCCTGGGTTGGTCGGCAAGGGCACGGCTTTCAGTCGTGCCGTAACCGAATCCCCATTGACTCAGGGCTTCAGCCCCTAAGGTACGGCTTTCCAGCCGGCGTTAGACAACGTTCTTGAAAACACGCTCCAAGGAGTAATCTACATAGCCACAATCCCCCGCAACGCGGCCAGCCAGCGGTCAACTTCTTCCATCGTGTTGTAGTGCACGAGGCCGATGCGCAAGAAGCCGCCGGACTTCTCTAGATTTAAGTGCTCGGTGAGATTGAGAGCGTAGTAGTTGCCGCTCCAGGTGAAGAAGCCGCGCTCGGCGAGCTTGGTGGCGAGTTCATGCGGGCTGTGGCCGGGCTTCCCATCGTCGATGCGGAGGGCGAGCGTGGGGCAGCGTTCGTCGAAGCGTGCGGGATCGGTGATGCCGTAGATCTTCAAGCCGGGAATCTCGACGAGACCGGCCATCATTCGCGCAAGCAAGGCGCGTTCATGATGGTGGATGGCGGTGTAGGCGGACTCGATGGCCGCGCGGCGAGTGCTCGACCGTGTTCCAGAAATCGGTTTTGGGAAGGGCACGGCTTCAGCCGTGCCGATAGAGCCTGCAAAACAGTTGGGCTTTAGCCCCTGAGGGGCGGATCTTTCGGCGGGTGAGGTGTCCTCTGGAGGTGCTGTGGCTTCAGGCGCGACTTCGCGAGAAACACGCTGGCCAATGTCCGCGATGTAGTCCACGCACGCCGTGATGCCCGCAATGCACTCGTGGTTGAGTGTGCCGTGCTCCCAGCGGAGCGGATTCGCCTCGGTGAGCGGGCGAACTTTGTACGGGCGCAGGCGTTGGAGATGCTCGCGCTTGCCGAAGAGCACGCCCATGTGCGGGCCGAAGAATTTGTAGGCCGAGCAGACAAGAAAGTCGCAATCGAGCGCGACCACGTCGATGAGGCCGTGCGGCGCGTAGTGAACGGCATCAATGTAGGCGAGCGCTCCGACGGCGTGGGCGAGGCGGACGATTTCTTTGACCGGATTGATGGTGCCGACAGCGTTTGAGGCATAACCAACAGCGACCAGCTTCGTCTTCTTGCTGATTTTCGAGGCGAGGTCGGCCATGTCGAGGGTGCAGTCTTCGTCGTGGATTTCAGCCCAGCGAACGGTCGCGCCTTTATCCTCGGCAATCGCGAGCCAGGGTGAGACGTTGGCGTCGTGATCGAGGCGCGTGACCAGGATTTCGTCGCCGGGCTTGAGATCGCGGGCAATCGCGCGCGAGATGGCGAAGGTCAGCGAGGTCATGTTGGGGCCGAAGACGACCTCGTCGGCGCCGCAGTGGAGGAAGTCGGCCATGGCGGCGCGAGCTTCGGCGATCATCGAGTCGGTGCGGCGGGCGGTGGCGAAAGCCCCGCCGCTGTTCGCATTGTCGCGGCGCAGGTAATCGGAGATCGCGTCAATCACCCGCTCGGGAACTTGCGTTCCGCCTGGGCCGTCGAAGAAGACAGCAGGATGCCCGTTGACGGTCTGGGCGAGGGCGGGGAATTGGGCGCGGAAGGAGGCGAGGGATGGGGCGGGGAAGACAGTTTCAGTAGTAGACATGACGGTGTTCGCTTCCTATCAGTGGTGAAGATTCGTTTGCAAGTCTTCCGGCCTCGCGGCAAGCTGGAATTTTAGCGAGTTCAAATCTAGGCCGGTCGTGTCTCCCTCGCCCCAGTTGTACCCCTCCAGGCAGTCGGCATAGCCTTCCTCAAGCCACAGGATAAAACCGAAGCCGTGCTTTACTCCCTCGATTTGGGCTGCCGGGCCATCTCTCAGGCGCTTGCCACCAATCGGAGGGCTGCAGGAACGGTCCACGGCGAAGTGGGTGAAGAAGCCACACCCGGTGTTTTCTCGCCTGTCGAATACGGCGGTCGATAGTTGAGCCACGAGGGCAGACCGATCCGCTGGGTGCATCGCGCAGATCGAATCCAGCACCGCTCTTTCGAGTGGAGTAAAGATCAAAAGCCCTGGCATCTCAGTGATAATAACTGACCGGACGACCGAGCGCTGCGACGGCGAACGACTTACAGGGGCTAAAGCCCTTTTTCTTCTCGATGGCGCTGACGCGGCCCTGAAGGGCCGCTCTTCCACGGCGTCGGCGGTGTCCTTTCATCGCTTGCTTTCGCGCGCAACCCCGGACGAGGGCGTCCGGGGCTACATCACTTCACCGCCCGCACAAAATCTGCCAGCATTCCATAGGCGGCCGCGTACAGGCCGGGATTTTCTTCGGTGATGGCGAGGCCGGGGAAGATGTCGGTCTCGAAATAGATATAGGACGACGTGCCGGTGATCTTCCCCATGGGCGAGCTGGCCAGCACTTTCTCTGGCGCGACGCTTGCCTTGACGCCCTCGCCGACGCGGTGGGCACGGCAGACGAGCTTGAACGGCCAGCCGTCGCGGCGGGCGTTGCGCACGGCTTGCGGGGCCAAGTTGCGGATGCCTTCGCGCTCGATCTGATCGAATCGGATGGGGATGTCCATGAGAACCGTGATCAGGGCGGCGGTTTTGACTGCGGCGTCCCAGCCGTCAACGTCGTGAGTGGCGTCGGTTTCGGCGACGCCGAGGGCCTGCGCTTTTCTCAGCGCTTCGTCGAAGGTGAGGCCGTTTTCCATTTCGCCGAGAATCACGTTTGTCGTGGAGTTGAGTATTCCGTGGAAGCCCTGCAGATGAATGGCAGGCAATTGGTCGAACAGAGAGAAGATGAGAACGCCGTCCATCACAGTGGATTCGAATAGAAAGCGCTTGCCGCGGGCGGCGGCGAGATCGCGCAACTCGCGGTAGGCATGAACGATGGGGCCTTTGTTGGCGGTGATGACGTGGGCTCCGTGGTCGAGCGCGGCGCGAATGTGATTGACGGCGGGCTGGCCGGTTTCGACGTTGAGAGAAGCTCCAACGGCGCGGCTGAAGCCGCGCCCTTTCAAATCCAGGTCGATCGTTTTCAAATCGAGTCCGTTTGGGTCGGCGATCCAGCCCAGGCGCTGGGAAGCGATTCCGCTGATGCGGAACGTGATGCCGTGCTTCTCGCGCAGCCCAGCGGCGCGGTCTACGAGCAGCCGGACGAGCGTCCGGTTGACGTTGCCGAAGCCGAGGAAGCAGAGATTGAAGCAAGGTTTCAAGGTGGCAAAATTTCAAAGTGGCAACGTGGCAAAGTGGCAGCAAGACTTCAAGGTTTCAAAGAAAGGCCCGGAAGTTCCCACAGGTTGTCACCTTGCCGCTTTGTCACCTTGAAGCCTTGAAACTCTGAAACTTTGCCCTTATCCCATCACCGTGGTGTGTTCGGGCTGGATCTTGTAGAGCACGCGGACTTCGCCGGGCTGGGCGTAGGGGTACTTGTCGACGCCAAGGTATTTCTTCGCCATTTTGTCGATGTGGGTAGCGGCGCCGTCTTCGGTGATTTCGACTACGCGGCCGCGAATTTCGAGATAGCGGTAGGGATTCTCCGGATCAATGATCGCCAAAGACACACGCGGGTCACGGCGCACGTTCTTATCCTTTTGGCGTCCACGGGCAGAGTTGAAAATCACGTACTGGCCGTCGAAGTCAACCCAAACCGGAGTAACCTGCGGGCGGCCATCGGGCATGAGCGTGGCCAGGCTGGCAAAGGCGCGCTTGTGAAACAGATCGCGGTATTTCTCGGGAATCGCTTGCGGCATGGAAGCCTCCGGGGACTGAACTGGAGCATTATAGACTGCCAGTCGAAGCAAGGCTTTGGCGAGACGAAACTGCCTCAACTGCCAGGGTCGCTCGCCAGGCGCGGTAGCACGGCGTGCAGCAGGGACTCGAATGTCGTCTTCACGCGTTCGCCGGTGGCCAGAACTTCGGCGTGGGAGAGCGGCTGGTCGAGGATGCCCGCGGCCATATTCGTGACGCAGGAAATGGCGAGCACGTTGATTCCGATGTGGCGTGCGGCGATGACTTCCGCCACCGTCGACATTCCCACCAGATCGGCACCGATTCTCCGCAGGTATTCGATTTCCGCAGGAGTTTCGTAGGAGGGGCCAAGCAGACCTGCATAAACTCCTTCATGCAGCTTGATGCCGAGCTTGCGCCCCTCTTCGCGTGCGATTTCGCAATAGGCGCGCGAATAAGCGTGCGTCATGTCAGGGAAGCGCACGCCGAAGCGGTCGTCATTGGGGCCGGCCAGCGGATTTGTTCCCTGAAGATTGATGTGGTCGCGGATCAGGACCAGCGCGCCTTGCGAATAGCTGAGATTGATACCGCCGGCGGCATTGGTGAGTATGACCGCGCGAATGCCCATGCGCCCGAAGACGCGAATGGGGAAGACGACTTCCTGCGGCGAATATCCCTCGTAAAGATGCACGCGGCCTTGCATGGCCGCAACAACAATACTATCAGCCTTCCCAATGACGAGGCGGCCGGCGTGGCCGATCGCAGTGGATTGCGGAAAAGAAGGAATGTCGGCGTAGGGCACGCGGGTGGCATCAGCGAGGGAATCGGCGAAGCCGCCGAGTCCTGAGCCAAGGACTATGCCGATCTTTGGGCGCAAAGGCGTGCGCGCGAGGATGAATTGCGCGGCGGATTCGGCGAGGGTGAATTGATCAGGCATGGGCAAATCGAACACGGGGGCTAAAGCCCATCATTCCCTTGGCCTTTTCGCGGCCCTAAAGGGCCGCTCTTCCACCGGGCGTCAACACAGCCATAAAGTCTGGCCGTTTCACGGACGCGTACCCGCGCCGGCTAAAGCCAATTCTGAAAGCAGGCCGCTTATCGTAGCGCTGAAAGCGCTGCGCCACCCAAAATCAGACTCTCTCTGCGAACGTGCAGGCTACAAGTCGCCGTCGGCTAGATAGCGCCCATGGCCGTTGCGTTCCAGCCAATCATACAAGAACGTCTGATAGAGAAATGACGCGACGATCTCCTCGCCGAGTTCGTGGGTTTCGGTGCAAATGAAGGGAACGTGCAGCCCCGCGAGCACGGCGATGAGAGACTGGGTAATGCGGTTGGGATTGGCGGCGCGGTAAGGATATTCGCTCTTGATCTCGCTCAGAGGTGCAGTGATGACGAGGAGGCTGTGGGGAAGATCGCTCATGCGGCGCAGGCGGTCAATGAAAACCTTCCTCTTTTCTGTGAACGATTGGATCAGATCGGCGAGATCTTTGCGTTCGACAACGCAGGAGTCTTCCATGCCTTCGACCGAATAGTCCCCGAGGCGAAGAGCGCGATGCTCGATGCGGGCAAACCATCCGCGGAAGCGGCGGAAAGAAAGCGGATTCTGCTCGCGCGTGTCAATGAGGGCTACGGGCAGCGGCGTGTGCAGTTGTGTGCCGCCGCGCTCGGCCAGCACGGGCAGCGGAGGAGGAGCGACCGGGGCGGGCTTAGCGGTCCATTTTAGAGGCGAAGGGATTAGCGTGCGTTTGCGGCGCATGAGTGCAGTATGGCCTTACAGGTTAGATCCGGTGATAAGTGTAGCCGAGCGGGCGCTGGGGTCAATGAGCGGTGACGCCGATTACAGCTCATTCTTTGATCCACTTTGGAATCACCTCGGTCAGTAGCCAAACCACGAGTCCTCCGAGAATGCCGCTTCCGAATAGGGATACCCAGAATAAGCGTGCGGCTCGCATTGTGAAGGAATTCCGGGCACGAGATTCTTCCACGTCCCGAGTCAGGATGAATCGCTCGGTGCGAGGCGTGAACTTGCCCTTGAACAACCACTTCGCTCCGGCATCAGCGATGCGGTCAAATCCGCTGTTAGTCAAGAGGTAAGGGCCTTTCGAGGTGTAGGCGTAGATCGGGAATTGACCGTGGCAGCGCTCCGATACCCTTTCTATCAGGCCAATGCCCGCCTGATAATCGGACCGATCCGCGCCGATCTCCTCACCAAATTTCCTAAGTTCGTCCGCCTTCTCGGACACGCTCTTTTCCATCCTTTGTGCCACTTCAACGCTCTCGTAAAAGAAAATGTCACAAAGGAGGGCGTCAGGTTTCGAGGCGTCGAGTGCCGCCATGACATCCTCAACGTGAGCAAACGTTCTCACCGTGAATACTCCGCCGTGATGACTGTTGAACCTGTCCAGGTTCTCAGGGAGATCGTCAACATACCAGACCACTGGCTTTCTCTTCATGCCATTCGCCCTCCGCGTGTTGGCTCTGACGCACATTCGTGAGGCTGCCCAACCTCCACGACATCCGCAACCAAAGACCGATCTTCCATGTAGGGACGTCCGGAGTCCTTCTAGCGGCTAAGTCCCGGCGGTGATACATCGATCCAATGACGTGTGCTGTGGCTCTCCAGCACTGCTTTCAAGATTGTCAGTTGACGCAGTCCGTCTACGAACTGCGGGTACTCCGGCGAACCGGGTGTGCTGATCGAGCCATAGAATCGCCGGAAGACTTGCTTGAATGTGTCGTCGTAGCCTTCACTGTGCCCGCCGGGGAGATCGGCATATGAGCGCGCTTCCGGCTTCAGCAAGGACGGATCTTTCACGTAGACGTGATTGGCGGCATCGCGCTGACCGGCCCAGAGCTCATCCGGACGCTCCTGGTTCCAGGCGACGGAGGATTTTGTGCCATAGATCTCAATCGACAGGCCGTTCTTGCGTCCCGCTGAGACTTGGCTGGCCGTGACCGCGCCCCGCGTACGCGGGCCCATGCGAAAGATCACAGCGCCGAAGTCCTCCGTGTCCACCTTCGTCTCAATGTAATCTTCCGGCCCAAGAAGTTTATTGGCGAAAGTCTCGACCGAATGTTTCGGCTGCTTGCGGGTCGCGTGGAACGTCTGCAGGTCGGCGCAAAGCGTGGTCACGCGCAGGCCGGTGATGTGCTCCGCCATATCGAACCAGTGCGAACCGATGTCCGCCATGCAGCGCGACGGTCCGCCCGCGGCTGTCTCGACCCGCCAGTTCCAGTCGGTGTCGTACAAAAGCCAATCCTGCGAGTAAGTGCCCTGGACCACGAGAATCTCACCTAGATCGCCGGCCTCGCGCATGCGGCGCATCTGTTGCACCATGGGGTAGTAGCGCAGGTTGTGGCAGACACAGTTCCGCAGTCCTTGGCGGGCTGCAATCGCAACCAGCTCTTCGCCCTGCGCGGCGCTCGTGGCCAGCGGCTTTTCCGAGAGCACATGCTTCCCTGCAAGGAGCGCGTCCTTGGCCATCGGGAAGTGCTGCGCGTTCGGGGTGCAGATGTGCACAGCATCAATTGCTGAGTCGCGAAGGATCTCTCGATAGTCAGTGGTAACCGTGGGAATGGAGAAACAGGCCGCCAGACGACGGGCAGCCTCTCGGTTCCGTCCCGCCACCGTTGCGACCTCCACGGAGCCAATGCGCCGGACGGCTTCCAGATGCACGCGGCCCATGAAGCCGGTGCCAATGATCGCGGTCCTGATCGGTTTCATCTGGTGTCCTGAGTCTAAAGTTCGTTTAACAAGGTACGATGCTTCGAAAGGGCGCGGCTTCAGCCGCGTCGAAAGCGCCTTTGAAAATGCGGGCTTTAGCCCCTGAGGTTGCGGCCTCGATTGGCTTGTCCGACCAAATTATTCAATCAATTTCTGACTCATGACACTAGTTTTCCCTTCGCGAGCGTCTGATGAACGAGACTAAGTCCACCAGACGGCGCCCGGCTGCTCACGGATCACGATGCCGTTGAGAAAACTCGCAGCCTTGGTCAGTCCCTCTTCCGGCGAAAGCAGGCTGTCTTCGTGCTCGATGGAAAGAACGTAATCGTAGCCGAACATCCGCAAAGTAGAAATCAGTTCGCTCCAAAACTCCGCCCCGTGGCCGTAACCGCACGTACGGAAGATCCAACTGCGATCGCGTTCCCTGGTGTAAGGCTTGGTATCGAGCACGCCCGTCCGCGGCAGGTTGCCGGGGAAGATCTGCGTATCTTTCGCGTGGACGTGGAAAATTGCATCCTGGAGCACTCGCACTGCGGCCGCAGGATCGATATTCTGCCAGAAGAGATGGCTGGGGTCGAAGTTGCAACCTACGTTCGGCCCCGCCATCGATCGCAGCTTCAGCGTGGTCTCAGGGTTATAGACGACGAAGCCGGGATGCATCTCGACAGCGATTTTCACCCCGTGGTCTGCGGCGAACTTCGCGTGTTCGGTCCAATAAGGCGCGACCACTTCATTCCACTGCCAATCGAGCACCTTCAGGAAGTCGGGCGGCCAAGGACAGGTGACCCAATTGGGCGCAGTCGCGCCAGGAGAATCACCGGGACATCCAGAGAAATCGATCATCACAGGAACGCCCAGCTTTTCGGCGAGCAGAATCGTCTTGCGGCTCACCTCCCGATCGTGGCTTGCGCGATCCTTATCGGGATGTAGCGGGTTGCCGTGGCAGCTCAGCGCGCTGATGCTAAAACCGTGATCGGTGAGAATCTTCTTGAAGTCGGTCAGAGCCGAAGTATTCTCGAGCATCGAGAGCTTGCAGTGCGCATCGCCGACGTAATTCCCCGTGCCTAATTCGACTGTACTGATCTGGAGGGCGGCGAGTTTCTTCAGAACTGCCGGGAGAGGGAGCTGCGACAGCAACGGAGTAAAGGCTCCAACGCGCATACTTTTCTTTGTCTCCTCAAGAGGACTGGGTCATTCTATCTCAACGGGATATGCCACTTTTATCCCGCGAAGTCGAGAACCCCTTCGACAAGCTCAGGGTAGGCTGTGGTTTCCCTGAACTTAATCAGTACTTCCTTAGAACTTCCTCTGGAATTCGGCAAACGCCTTCTCCAGTCGCCACTGCTCTCGCGCACGTTCGTTGACCGCGAGGAATTTGGCGCAAGTCGCGGAGGGTTTCTCTGCGCCTAACGCGTCGGATGCGCAAGCTGCAGCCGTGCGGAATGTGGACTTCGTCTGCGCCCAAAGGCTCGCTCCGGGCAAGAAACTGTGCTCCAAACTCTGCCGCGTCACGCGCTTCAATTCGGTGTGTGGGAAATGATGAGAATCTTGCACCGCCCGGAGATATTCATGGGTCATGTCGGAACCGGCGACCCTTCGTACTCAGTCGAAATCGCGACGGGAACGCCGTACCTCATTGTAGATGGTCAGGGGTGGTCATCGCCGGTGAACACGGAGAATCTGGTCGTTGGAGGTGAGGTTGGTCTCGACCAGCGGCACGCGGCATCAGAGTCATTGCACAACAAGAGTCACCGTACCGGGAGACGTGGTGGCCCCTGAAGTCCCCGTCACGGTGATGGTGTAACTTCCTGGTGTAGTGCCGTTTGTGGCCTTGCAAGTTGAGTTGCCACTTCCGCCGCAAGCCGGCAAGCCGAGCGTGAGAGCGACGAGGAGCAATAACATGCCGAGTACAGTGCGCCGGCTGCGCCGCCCCACCGGGATGCCGCAGAACAGTACGCAGGCCAGAACCGCGCCTCCGCTATACGAGGGAAATCCGCGCTGCGCTTGATAGGCCTGGCTGCAGCTGCTAGCTGCCGTGGTCGTGATGGTGAGCGTGGCCGTACCCGCAGTAGGGCCGGTAATGTCCACTGAGCCGGTCGAGCCGAAGCTAAGGGTGGGTGGATCCTGCGCGCCACTCGGTGCGGAGGTGACAGCCGCCGTCAGCGCCACGCTGCCGGTGAAGCCGTTAGCCGGTGTCACGGTAATGGTGGATGTGTTTCCCGTGGTGCCGCCAGCGAGGACTGTAACCGCTGTGCCGCTGATCGTGAAGCCGGGAGTTCCGCTCGTGACGGTCACAGTGCCCTGCCCAGAGGCATTGGCGTAGTTGCCATTGATGTAGTAGGCCTGCAGGGTGTCAACACCAGTAGGTAGCGCGCCACCGGGGATGGTGATGGTTGCGCTGCCACCCGTCAGCGGCGTTTCCTGGGAAAGGTAGCTGCCGCCGCTCAGCAATACCGTGCCAGTGGGCATTGGGCTGCCGCTTCCGGCGCTGACGGTAATGGTTACGGGCAGAGCCTGCGTGGAACTAATCGTCGATGACGAGGGCACGACCGACACAGTGACCGAGCCGACGGTGACGCGTACGCTGCCGGCAGGGCTCTCCGGCGCATAGTTGCTGTCGCCAGAGTAGTTGGCGTTCAAAGTGTTATAGCCAGTCGTCAGCGTGGCCGGGGGAATGGTGATCGTCGCGCTGCCGGCCGACAGCGCGGTGGCTGCGGAACTCCAACTGCCGGTGGTGAGCGTCACCGTGCCGGTCGGCGTCGGATCGCCGGTTCCCGCAGTGACGGCAATGGCCACCGAAAGAGCCTGCGACTGAGACTGCGCCCAAGTGAGGGTCGTTGCGGATGGGGTCACGGAGATGTTCGGCCAGATGGCGGACACCGTCGTCGTTCCAGTAGAAGAGTTGTACGTCGAGGAGCTTGCTGTGTCCGGCACGTAATTGGCTGTCAGCTCATCCCCATTGACATTTCCTGCGGGCGCGGCGGGCAACGAACCGGCAGGAATGGTGATCGTTGCGCTGCCCTCGCTGAGAGTGCTCTGCTGTGAAGCGAAAGTGCCGCTGACCAGCGTCACCGTGCCAGTGGGCGTAGGATTGCCGGATCCACCGCTGACGGCAACTACTACCGGCAGCGCGCGACCTGAGGTGATGGTCGAGGAAGCCGGCGTCACCGTCACCGTCGGCGTAAGCGCGGCTGACGTCGCGCTCATATTTAGCTTGGCGACAAAGGGGTTTTCCCCCGCCTGAATTGCCGTCTGGAAAGCCCCGCTCGAAACCGGAAAATCGGCAGACTCGGCCGCTCCCGCCACGTACACGTTGCCGGAGCCATCTCGAGCCAACCCGTTCGCCACGTCGCCAATCGCGACCAAAGTTTCGCTGCTTTCAACGTTGGGGTTGGAGCCGTTCCCTCCCAGGTAGGTGGAGTAGATCAGCGCGCTGCCCGCCGGGTTTACCTCGGCTACGAACGCGTTGTACCCGCTGTCCACCGGATAGTTGTTTGTGGACTGAAACGCGCCTGCGGTCACCGGGAAATCGGCCGAGGCTGTGCTTCCGGCGATGTAGGCGTTGCCCAAGGTGTCGATCGCCAGCCCGGTCGCCTGGTCTCCACCGAACACGTAGCCCTCCGGCACGATAAAGATGAAGCCGCCGCTCCCGCCCACGTAGGTCGAGTACACCAGCGCTGTTCCCGAAGGGTTCAGCTTGGTGACGAAGGCGTTGGGACCGCCCTCGCCCTTGTAACTGAAGCGATTGCTTGTTTGGAAGGCCCCTTGGGTAACGGGAAAATTGGAAGAAAAGGCAATTCCCGCAACGTAGGCGTCGCCGGCGCTGTCGATCGCGAGCGCCAAGGACGCGTCTCCAGCGTACGCGTGACCCCCTAATATGTCGGCGCACATGAAACCGCTTCCGCCCAGAAAGGTGGAATACACCAGTGCAGTTCCAGTCGGATTCAACTTGGTAACGAACGCGTTGGTGATTTGGTTCGCCCCGGCGTTATTCTGCGTCTGGTAGGTGCCCGCGGTGACTGGAAAATCAGTCGAGACTGCCGCGCCCGTCACATACGCGTTGCCCGCCGCATCAACCGCAATCGCAGTGGCTCCATCCTCCTCACGTGGCCCTTGAGCGCTCCAGCACGCCCCGATGCCTCCGTTGATAATAGGCGCCCCGCTGCCGCCAAGATAGCTGGAGTACACCAGTGCGCTGCCCGCCGGGTTCAGCTCAGCGACGAACGCGTTGCTGGTTTGGCTCGCTGCCGCGTTATTCTTTGCCTGGAAGGCCCCTGCCGTTACCGGAAAATCGGTGGCGTTCGTCTGGCCAGCGACGTACGCGTCTCCTGCCGCATCCAAGGCAATCCCACTCCCCGAAGTGCTGAGGCTTCCGCCCAGGAAGGTGGAATAAACCAGTGCCGTACCGGTCGGATTCAACTTGGTAACGAATGCGTTTCCCCCGTTCGCTGCGCCTTTGTTCGATGTTTGGAAGGCCCCCGTTGTCACTGGAAAATCGTTGGAGTATGTCCCTCCCGTTACGTACGCATCACCTGCCGCATCCACCGCAATCGCGTTGCCCTGGTCGCCCATGCTTCCGCCCAGGTACGTGGAATAGACAAGTTCTGTACCTGTCGCATTCAGCTTGGTCACGAATACATTCGAGCCACCATTGGCGCCAGCTTGGTTCGTGGTCTGGAAAGCTCCCGGTGTTACTGGAAAGTCGGTCGAAAGCGTGGCGCCGGTCACATACGCGTCGCCTGCGGCATCCACTGTAACTGCAGAGGCCCAGCCGCCGATAAGGGCTTGCTTCGCGTCGCCACTCCCGCCTAGAAACGTCGAATACTCGAGCACTGGATCGATCACCAGTTCCCTGTTGCGGTCGTAACTTCCCAATCGCAATCCAACCGTGTCCTTCGCCAACACTGCAAACCGTCCCGTGCTCGGAACGCGCCGGCCATTCACCTCCTGATAAATAGACGGTTTACAAAGTCTAAGCGACCCGCTGGCCGTGCTTAGGATGAGATCGCCGTTCGCCGCCAGCCGCAGACGGTTCGGCCCGCTGAACCGTAGCCGAATAGCTCTTGGATCGGCATGCGGCGCGACCACGAAATCGAACTCGACCCGCCGCTGGGTGCCGCAATAAACCAGGTCGATACCGGGATAAACGCCCGAGTAGCGCACCTTCGCATAGGTAGGAATGCTGGTGTGCCATTTGGCTGGGTCGCTTCCGATGAAGTAGTTGACGGTGCCCGGCAACTGTTCTTCGCCCACTGGGTCTGCTTTGCTGTTTGCTCCCGCCAGTTGCATACGCACCACGTCGCACGCTAAGGGTTTTCGGATGGCTCGGCGAGGATTTGGTTGGACGCGATCCATAGAGCCGCGGCACAGCACCAGGGCGGCTTCATTGCCCGTCAGATACAGCCCATGATCCTTGCTCCGCGAAAGGAACCTCACGTCCTTATCCGCTTGCCCTGTGTTGGCCTCAAAGCTGAGTGGGAGATTTCGGTAGGCTTCGACGATCTGGGCCTTGGCTGCGGGCGAGGTTGATTGGAGCGCCGACGCGGGGCCTGCAAGAGCAGAGGGCAACGAGGTGACTGCAACCAGTCCCGCTACGCAAAGGGCACGCAGCGATGTGACAGGCATGTCAGCGGACATACCACCTCCCTGAAACTCATGCCGTCACCCCAGACATCTTAACAACGCCCCACTGTTGGATTTGAGCGTTTTGCAAAAGGATGCCCGCACCTCGGCAGCAGGGCAAGAAACATCGGCCTTGTCATCGTGAGAGCCTTTGCCGCAAATGTCTGCCCTTCGCGACGGTCTGTGGCTCTCCAGGCGCATTCAATTGACGCGAAGTTTCCTTCAACTGCGACTCGGCTGCGGCGATTTCCACTCCGAAGAGTCATCTCCGGAAGCCAGGTTCGTCTCTGCTAGAAGGACTTTTCGAACCTGGCGAATTCCTTCTCCAGCCTCCATTGCTCGCGGACGCGGGCGTTCGCTGCGAGGAATCTCGCGCAAGTGGCGGACGGTTTCTCTCCGCCTAAAGCGTCTGATGCGCAAGCCGCGGCCGTGTGAAATGCCGGCCTCGTCTGCGCCCACAAGCTCGCTCCGGGCAGGAAACTGTGTTCCAGGCTCTGGCGAGTCATGCGCTTCAATTCCGTGTATGAGAGATGAAAGTCCTGGACCGCGCGCAGATACTCGTAAGTCATATCGGAGCGGGCCACTCCTTGATCGTCGGTCGAAATGGCGACCGGCACGCCGTACTTCATGTAAATAGGCAGGGGATGGTCGTCGCCGCTGACGCCGAGGATCTGGTCCTCTGAAGTGAGATTGATTTCGACCAGCACGTTGCGCGCGGCCATTTCCTTCATGAGCCCGATGGGATCTTTTTCCAGCATAATGTCAACCCCGTGGCCGATGCGCTCGGCGTGGCCGCGCTCGACCGAGGCGCGAATGTGGAAGGTAAGATCCTCCGGCTTGACCAGGCCGATCGCCAGTTCGCCGGCGTGCAGCGTGATGTGTACCTTGGGATAAACCCCGTGCAGGTAATCGAGCATGGCCATGTGCTCGTTGAAGTCGCGAATGGGAACGTACCAGTCTTCTGGCATGACGAGGTTGAGGCCGACAAAGCGCGCGTCGGAAGAGGCAAGTTCGCATGCGAGCAGGATCTGTGCGAAGACGGCTTCATGCGGGAGGCCGCGCAGAACCTGATAGAGATAGCGGACAGTGACGCTGCACCCGAGCTCGGCCTCAGTCGTGCCGCATTTCAGTTCCGCGCGGACGCGGGTTTCGTTGTCGGCCAGAGTCTTGCTGGTTGCTGCGGCGATTTCCCTCAGACCGCCGTCCAGCAGACGGTCGCGCATTTTGGCAAAGTCGCTGTCCCAGCCAAGTTTCATGCCTAGCTCGGCCGCAGCTCGTCCGTCGGCGGTGTGCATGAATTCGATGTACTGCACATGCTCACGGGCGGCGCGGTTGATGACCGAGGCAATGGCATCGGCAACGTGGCCGTGCGAAGCCAGGCTGAATTTGTCGAAGGTGGCGAAGAAATGGTCGTGGCCGGATTCGTCGCCGGGCCGCCAATTACGCATAGACCACGCGTCGATGATCTGGTTGTAGAGAACGTGGTCGTCGTAGGCGCAGCGGATGCCGGGCTTGGGCGTGTACTTTTCGCAAGAATCGCAGGGAGGGGCGATTAGGCCCGAAGTTGTGCGATCGACGCAGAGACCATCGGAGACGGCAAAGTCGATCAGGTCTTCGGCGTAAGTGGCACCGTCGAGATGATTGTGAAGGTCGCCGCCCTTGGGCATATCGTGCAGAAAGGCCAGAAGCAGCGACGGCTGCTTGCGAACCGAGTCCAAGTAGCGCGCCGTCTTCTGCTCGGCGGTTTGGGCGGCGGCGAAGGCGGCGGGAAGAACAAGGAAGATCAGACTGCGGCGAGCGATCGAGATAAGGCTCACTGCGCGCCTCCAGGGATCGGGAAGGGCATTGTAATTGTCCGGCATCTGCGGAGCCAACTCGCGCGGTTTTCTTAGTGGTGGCTCAGTTAATTCTTGATGGGCTGCTGGCAGGGGCGTCGTCCTGAGCGGAGCCGTTCTCTGGTAGACCCTCGGCTTCAGCCAGGGGCGAGCGCAGCGAGGCGGAGCGAAGGATCTCGCTTGCACAAAGCCGTTGCGCGGGAGATCCCTCGTCCCGCTGGTGAAAACGCGGGCCTTCGGGATGACGCAAAGGACGCGAAGGCTCCCAAGCCCACGCGGCGCCACGTCACTGCCGCTACTCTGCTACATTGTTCTCTTATGCCGCAGATTCCTGCCAAGCCTGCCCGCAGTTTCGCCAGCGACAATAACGCTGGCGTGCATCCGGAAGTGCTGGAAGCGATCGCGCGCGCCAATCAGGGACACGTGGTTGCCTATGGCGACGACCCGTATACGCGTTCGGCGATCACGAAGTTCGAAGAGCACTTCGGCGGGGGCATTGACGTATTTTTCACCTTCAACGGGACCGGCGCCAACGTGCTCGGCTTGCAGGCGCCGAGCCGTCCGTATCACGCTGTGCTCTGCAGCGACTTCGCGCATATTTACTGCGATGAATGCGGCGCGCCGGAAAAGCACACGGGATGCAAGCTGATCCCGCTGCCGCACCAGGACGGCAAGATCACGCTCGACGCCGTTCGCCGTGCGCACCACGGCATCGGCGATCAACATCACGTGCAGCCGCGGGTCATCTCGATAACGCAATCGACCGAGATGGGGACGGTTTATCAGCCGGAGGAGGTTCGCGCACTCGCTGAGTTTGCCCACGGGCACGAAATGTTTCTGCACGTGGACGGGGCGCGCATCGCCAATGCCGCCGCGAGCCTGGGCCAGACGCTCCGCCAGGCCACGCGCGACCTGGGCGTGGATGTGCTCTCGTTCGGCGGGACCAAGAACGGAATCATGGGCGGGGAAGCGGTCGTGTTCTTCGATCGCGCGTTGAGCGCGGACTTTCTGTATCTGCGCAAGCAGGGGATGCAGCTCGCGTCAAAGATGCGCTTCATCGCGGTGCAGTTTGAAGCGCTGCTGACGAATGATTTATGGCGGCGGAGCGCCGAACATGCCAACCGCATGGCGCGGTTGCTGGAAGCGGAGCTGCGCCGGGTCCCGCAAGTGCGGATTGTGTGGAAGGTCGAAGCCAACGGAGTGTTCGCGCAGATTCCCCAGCGTGCCATGAAGAAGATCAAGGAGCGGTATTTCTTCTACCCGTGGATTGAGGAGGAGTGTATCGTGCGCTGGATGTGCTCGTTCGACACAACCGAGGAAGATGTGAAGGACTTTGTGAAGGTGGTGGAGGAGTCGGTGAAACGGTAACCGGGTGATCCTGCGCGGGTATTGCTTTTTGCCCACCCTTTGACTACAGTGGCCGCAATCCCCCGTAAGATACGCTCTAGCAGGTTTCACGTGTTCAGGAGTCGTCCATGAAAGGGAAGTGGTTTAGCGTAGTTGCGTTAGTGGCGGTAGCGGCCGGATTGCTGAGTCAGCCGAGCTGCGGGCGGAGTCAGAAGCTGGTGTCAATCACGGTAAATCCGCCGAGCGTCAGCATTACCCAGAACCCCGGTCAACAGGTCCAAACCCAGTTCACTGCGCTCGGGAGCTACATTCACCCGCCCGAGACACGCGATCTGACGAACATCGCGGTCTGGGCCGTGGACACTCCGCAGTTCATCGCGGTGGTTCCCAACCAGCCGGGATTGATCGAGACCACGGGCAATGGGTGCGGCAACAATCTTGGCGTCACCGCCAGCGTGTACACAGACGACAACAATCCCTCGGGCAATATTGTGGTCGGGTCAGCGACCGTAAGCATTACGTTCAGCAGCGGCACCTGTCCATAGTCAGCCCGGCTTACTCGTTTATCAAATCGCTAAGCGTAGGCTTGTGTTTTTCTGGCTTTTTCCGTTTGTTGGGGACGACTTTCACCGCCGGCGGCGTGCCCATGCGCTCGCGCGCCAACTCCTTGACGGCGGTCACGGCCTGAAAGCGTTTATGCTTCTTTTTGCGCGGCACGGTTCTCTGCCCTGCCGCATCCATGTTGCCATAGCTTGCCGGTCGTAAAGCTGTAATAATCATGTTCGGCTGTAAACGGAGTCTGGGCCGGAGTTTTGGGCTAACGACCGGCGACCGTCATGGAAGAACGCGATTTTTTTGACGAGCGGCAGGAGAAGAAACCGGCTACGCTGAACTGCCCGCACTGCCAGCAGTCGGCGGAATACGAAGTCACTTGGGTAGTCCGCACCAAGAAACGGCAGCTCTCCGGACGCGCCGACGAACGCGACCGCGCCCGCTTCGCCAAGGCCCGCTCCTACATGTTGCGGAAAGACGACATGATGGCGTGCAAAAACATCCGCTGCCGCAAGCGATTCGAGATCACGACGGTGCAGTCGGTCGTGTTCACGGAGTAGCGGACTGGATTGGCCACCAGGGCTAAAGCCCTACGTCGAAGGTAGACTTAGCTTCGGCACGCCTAAAGGCGTGCCCTGATACAAATCGCGACCTCCGCCACGTTCTTCTGGTGTCTAAGGCCTACCGCCCAAGACCTAAACACCGAACCCGCGCTACTTTCTTCGTTCCACTTACTGCGCCTGCCCCGCGGCGCGAATTCCGGGCAAGCCCTCCAGTCCGGCTTTCTGTCCCTCCCGTTGCGCGAAAGTGATCATTTCGTGTTCACGGTCGGAGGGCATGGCATGGCGCTCGTAGGCGGCGACTAATTCCTCAACGCGCTGCCGGGCCCGCTGCAGAATATCCGGCGTCTTCTCCGCCGTCGAAAAGCCGCGATCGATCACCGTCGAAGGGAAGTGTTGTTCTTTGCGGAAGAGAGCGCGAGTCTCTTTCAGCTTGAGGAAGTCGCCGTGCAGCCCAGTCTCCGCGAACATGTCGACGGCCAGCGATTCGCCGCGCGGCTCGATGCCTTCAATGAGTCGCTGCGCCGAGGCGATGGCTTCGGCGTCAATCACTAGTTTCTCGATGCTGTGGCAGGCGAGGAAATCAAGCATCCCGGCGCCGGAGATCATGTTGATGCCGGCCAGCGCGCCGAGCACGGCCGACATGCCGCTTTCCATTTCGACCTGCGCGTCAATCACGCGGCCGTCGCCGGCAACCAGATAAGCGTGCGTGGGCAGGCCGAGATACTTGCCCACCTGCGCGCAGGCAACATCGAGCATGGCAGTCTCAATGGCTCCCATGGGAGTCTTGCCGGTGCGCATGTCGAAAATGGCGGGCGCACCTCCCCAGACGATGGGCGCTCCCGGCTGCGCCAGTTGATGAATAGTGATGCCGCTGATGCATTCGGCGGCGTGTTGCACGACCGATCCCGCCAGCGTCACAGGAGCGGTCGCGCCCGCGAGCGGCATGCTGACGATTTCCGCGGGCACTCCCGCCCGGGCCAGATCCACGAGATTTTGCGAAGCGAACTCCGACCAGTTGAGCGGCGGCGAGGGGCACACGTCAAAAATGGCGCGCGGCTCCTGGCGCAAGGCCTCGGCGCCTCCGCTTTCGATGGCGAGCAATTCGAGCAGACTATGCAGGCTTGCCGCCGAAAAAGCGCCGGTCACGACCGGCTTCTCCGAATACCACAAAACCAGCAGCAGCCGATACCAGTCGCCGATTTCCGGCGGCACATCGTTGGCGACCATCGCCGTCGATTGCGCGGCAAACTGCGGCAGCATCTCGGCGACCTGCACCATTCGGACCAAATCGGCGGCCAGCGCCGGACGCGGCTGCCAGGTTGTGGGATCGAGAATGTTCAGGCAGGAGGAACCGGGATCGAAATGCACGTCATCGCCGGCATAGCGCACGGCAGGCCTGCCGCTGCGGTCATAAAGGCAGAATCCGCGCGGCGCGAGATCGAGCAAGCCCCGCGCCAAAGGCTCCGGGATGCTGGCCACGCCATCCGTAACTGTGACGCCCGCCCCGCGCAGCAGATCGACCACGCAAGGCGCAACCCTCACGCCCGGATCGTCGATCAACTGGAACGCCTCGTCGAGGATGCGTTCGATCAGCGGCTTGTCGAGCAGTTGGAATTTCGGTCTCATGCCTGCTCCGCGAGCGGAGTTTACGTATTCTGCGGAATCTTGTTCTCCATCAACTCCCGCGCCAGATCCACGGCGCTCATGGCGTCCTTGGCATAGCCATCGGCGCCGATTTCCTCGGCCCAGCGCCGCGTCACCGGCGCCCCTCCGACCATGATTCTAACGCGCGCGCGCAGACCGGCTTTCTCGATCGCTTCGACCACGCCTTTCTGATTGCGCATGGTCGTGGTCAGCAAGGCCGACACGCCGACGATGTCAGCATCGACTTCGCGGGCAGTGGCGGCAAACTTCTCGCTTGAAACGTCCACGCCAAGATCGTGCACCTGAAAGCCGTGCGCCGTCAGCAGCGTGCCGACCAGCGTCTTGCCAATCTCGTGGATGTCGCCCTTGGTCGTGCCCAGCACGACCACGCCGGCCAGCGGCCGCTCTTTTCCGAGCCGTTTCAGTTGCGGATCGAGCACGGCCATGGCGGCGCGCATGGCCTCGGCCGAAGCCATCATGTCGGGCAGAAACATCTGGCCCTTGGCGAACTGCTCGCCTACGTCTTGCATGCCCGGAACGTACCCCTGGTTGATGGCGTCGAGCGGCGCGACGCCCGCAGTGACGGCCTGCTGGGCCAGACTGGACGCGGTGTCGGGCGCGCCGTCAACGATGCTCTGCCGCATGGCGGAGAACTGGTTTTCTGGCATAAGAGTCCACGGTCATGCTGACCGGGAGAGGTAGGGGCAGTCTGTGATTGAGATCACAAATCATGGGTTGGGGGCAGCATAAACAGCGGCGGAGTCGAGCAGTTTGGCGGCGCATACATAGGCGTGCCCGAACAAAGGGTCAATGAGTGCAATTGCCTTATAGCATCAACTATGGCGTGACAATTCTTTACCCAATTACTACGCACATTGACACCATTCAGAGTACTTTTATAGCTGGCGCCAACGTCTGACGAGGCAGGGGGGCTGCCCTTCGTTTCGTTCGGTCGGGCCGGGGGTGCTATATGCGTTCCGCAGTGTTCGTGCTTCTTTTTTCGTCCGCGGTGTTCGCGCAGGATCCGGGGCAGCAGGCGGCACAAATGGCCATGCAGCAAGCCCAAATAGCTCAGCAGCAGGCGATGCAAGCTGCGCAACAAGCGATGCAGCAAGCGATGCAAGCTGCGCAACAGATGCAGCAAGCGGCCTCGCAACAAGCGGCGTTCGATGCTAACAATTCTCGCGTCACACTTGCACCGAGGTTCCGGCCACAGCCAATGAGGCGGCCACCTGCAGCCACAAAAGCCAGCCTGATCTTGGTGAATCCGACGAAGGTCAACGGCACCACCCTCACCGCCGGTAAGTACGTCGTAGAGTGGAAAGGCAGTGGCCCGAACGTCGAAGTCAGCGTCTTGCGAGGCAAGACGATTCTGATTAAGCTGCAGGCGAGATTAGTGGACCTCAAGTTCCCTCTGGCGCAAGGGGCCGTCCTGACCAGGAAGGATGCAGACGGCACCACTGTGCTCACTGGCGTTCAGTTCGGCGGCAAGAGATTCGCCATCGAACTGGATGAGTCGAACAACAGTGTGCAGTCGGCGTCAGTGAAATAGGCCAGACCGCTTTGGGCAGAGAAGGGGAGCGTGTTACCGCTCCCCTTTCTTGCTGAGCCGGAGCCAATGGACGCGCGGCCCAGCATTTAATCATGACGGCACCACCCCGGCTGTGGGTGTCCCGTCCCTTCGACTGCGCTCAGGGCAGGCTCTTCGCGCATATTGCAAGGCGGGAACCGCAATGCAATCAACCGCGTTTTAGTTTCTGACCCGTCTGCGCTACCATCGGGCAGGCAGCCAGGAGGGAGCTACGACGCGCTGGTACCACTACGTGGCCTACTTTTTTGGAGGCGCATTCCTCGCGAACGCGCTGCCCCATCTCGGCAACGGGATCTCGGGGCACGCCTTCCAGAGCCCATTTGCATCCCCGCCCGGGGTAGGCTTGTCCTCCGCGATGGTCAATGTCCTGTGGGGCCTCTTCAACCTTGCCATCGGCTACCTGCTGGTTTGTCGTGTGGGCAACTTCAATCTGCGCAAGACCCAGCACGCGCTCGTCCTCGGGGCGGGCATCCTCCTCATGTCGCTCATGCTAGCCCACGCGTTCGGACGGCTCCACGGGGGCCTGTGAACCTGCCTTTTCTACTACGACCAAACAATAGACGCCGCCGGTAAATCCGCAATCATGCTCAAGACTCCTCTATGAGCGAAATCGTGAACACAAGAGTTACGCCCCCACCATTGGCGTGATAAGTCGGCGTGATAAAAAGAAAAGCTGCCCCGCCGTAGGTGTCGGGAATAGCAGGAATCGAAACGCGAGGTAACCATGCCGAATCGTGCAAGCAGGAAGCGCTCCGTTGTCAAAGCCGTCACATACCGCGGCATCATTATCTGCCTGGATTTCCTGGTGATCTATTTGCTAACGGGCAAGGTGATGACGGCCGCAGCCTTTATGATTGTGAGCAACATCTACACCACCGTTGCTTATTTCTTGCACGAACGGGTCTGGGCCGGCATCAAGTGGGGCTTGGAGCCTGAGGCGTAGGGATATCCGCGTGTATCGGCTACCTCATTTCGACGCACGACGGGGCCATCCTTTCCAGCAAGGGATAAACCTAGGGTTGCCCCACCCTTCCCGCGTTCTTTGCGGGAGGGTGGGCGATCGCTGCAGTCGGCACAAAGCCCAGCGTCTCTCGCCTCCCTGCCGTCCACTGCGATTCAATCTCCAGGCGCCCTCAATTCCAGTCGCATAGTGTGCGAAGCTGCTCCACTTCCATTCTTCCGGCCGCTCGACCAATCCCCTGCTCACCGGGTTGCGGTGGATATAACGCAGCTTCTCGATCCGTTTCGCTTCGCTCCACACGGGAAAATCATAGCAGCGCACCTGCCAGAATCGCGGCTGATCCGACGGCTTCAACTTCCGTGATGTAATTTGCTTCAGCATCTGGATCACCAGCGAGAGTTCGCCGCGCTCCGGCTCGCTGAGCAGCAAGTGCACGTGCTCGGGCATGACCACGTATCCGGTGACGTAACAGCCATACCAGCAGCGGACGCGCTCCAGTTCCAGCTCGAAGGCATCGCGCACGGCCACCGTATCGAGCAGCTTGATGCGACGGTAGCAACTGAAGGTGATGAAGTGCAGGCAGCGCTGGTTTTGATATCGAACCGGCTTGATGTGCATTCACCGGGATTGTAGTCCGCTCAAAGGCCCACCCTCCCGCAAAAAGCGCGGGAAGGGTGGGGCAACCCCATTTTGGGAATTGGCGAATGCGCGGGCCAGCCCCCGATTCTCGCAGATAGATTGCGTGGAGGGAAGCGTACCACATCAATTGGCGTAATATCGGCCGTTACACTCCCCGGCCATATTTCGACCGATACCAGAACCTCAGGAGAAGGAACGCAAAAGCAGATGTCCCCAGCACGAGACACCACGTCTCAATCTCGAACTCGACGTTGATGTGACCTTCAATGAGATCGTCACTAAACAGACGGTTGTGGGTGATGAGGTACGCCGTTTAGAGTCGTTCCAAGCTGCGCCACGCGGCCAGTGCTGAGAGTGCAGTCAGCGGCAGCGACGCTGCTAATGCCAGTGACCGCAGTATGTGTCGCCATTTCATGGCCCGCCAATATCATACTTGGTGAAAATCCCGATTTCACTCATTGACCCTCGGCGAGGGGACTTTGAGTGAAATCGTCTGACTGCGACAGTTGACGTTTCACACAGCCAGCTACTCCGCCAGAGTGATTGCAGGGCGTGAGCCTCAGTTGTGTTTCTTCGCTGCGGTTTTGGATTGGGCGACTTCTTTGGCGTGAGCCACGAGGGCGGTGAAGCGCGGATCGCCATGTAGCGAATTGAGGTCTGGATCCTTACCCATCCCGAGGTCGCCGTAGGCCGGTAGATTGCCATCCACCGCTTCGCGCAAGAACGAAATGGCCTCGGTCTTACGCCCTTCGTGTGCGGTAACACAGCCGAGGTTATAGAACGTGAAGGCGGCGTCGGGATGATTGGGCGGCAGCACCCGTTGCTGGATCGCAATCGTCTGGCGATACAGCGTTTCCGCCTCGGAGTACTTGCCTTCTTCCATCAGGACGTTGGCAAGGTTGCTCATCGATAACAGCGTGTTCGGATGCTCAGGGCCGAGTGCGCGGCGATCAGAATCCACGATCTCGCGGAACAGAGTTTCCGCCTCGCCATAGCGGTTCTCGTCGAGAAGGGTGTTGGCCAGGGAAGCTTTGGAGGAAAGGAGAACGCGACTGTCTGGACTAAGAATGCGCGACTGTTCCTGTAGGGTGTCGCGGCCCAGTTCCTCGGCTTCTTTGTACTGATGCTGCTCGCGGAGAGGGATTGTCAGTTGCTCCATATCCTGCAGCGTTTGCGGGTGCTCCGGCCCGAGCACTCGGCGGTCGATGTCGATAATTTGCTGGAGCAGCTTTTCTTCGTCACTGAATCGGCCTTCTTTCTCCTCCACCAAAGCGAGCCGGCTCATGATCCTGAGGGTGTCAAGGTGTTCGTTTCCCAGCACGCGCTGCGCCGCATCGACAGCCTGGCGCTGCAATGCCTCGGATTCCTTGTAATGCCCTTGTTCCTCCAGCGTAAAGGCCAGATTGCTCTCTAGCATGATCGCTTGCTGCGATTCAGGGCCATGGATTTTCTGCTCCAGCGCCAGTGATTCCCGCTGCAGCTTCTCTGCATCGGCGTAGCGCCCGCGCTCATGAAGAATGGCGGCTAACTGGGTCATGGAAGCAACCGTTCTCGCGTCGGTTGGACCCATTACGCGGCGCTCCGTCTCCAGAATCTCGCGCTGCATCTTTTCTGCATCGGCTTCGCGCCCCTCACGGTGCAGCAACAGGGCGAGACTGCTCATGGAGTCCAACATGGCGGGATCATTCGGTCCGAGCACCTGCTTGCGGATCTCTACGGAGCGTGTCAGCAAAGGCTCTGCCTGCGTATAAAGGCCCAGACTTCTGTAGACCTCGCCCATGACTTGCAGCATTTGCGCCTGCGCGCCCGGATCGTTTGCCAGCCCGGAATCGATTTCCTTCGATGCGTTGTCGAGCAGTTCACGCGCTGTGACGCTGTTGCCGCGGGATTCGCTGGGATCGGACACCTTGAAGATCTGCTGCATGAAGGCGGTAATGCGGTTGGCACGGTCGCGTTCCCGGGCCGTGCGATCGCGCTCAGCCCGAATGCGGCGAACCTGCAGCGCCTGCATCACGGCAAATCCAGCCAGCAGGAGCAACGAAAGTGTGGCGACGGACACGCCGACACGATGACGTCTGACATACTTCCGAAACCGATATGCCGCGCTCGAGGGCCGCGCCACGATGGGCTCGTTGTTCAGGTAGCGCTCGATATCGGCCGCCAGCTCCATGGGAGTGTCGTAACGCCGGGCGCGGTCCTTTTCCAGCGCCTTCAGGGTGATCCAATCCAGATCACCGTGCAGCAGGCTTACCAACTGTTTGGGCTCGGTCGCGCGCGCGTGGGAGCTGGTCTTCGACCACTCTTTGTCCGTCCCAACCTTCGTGCTGGGACTCGGAGGATCTTCGTCCCGCAACTGGCGCAGAAACTCGTCGAAGCGCAGTTTGCGCCAATCCTTACCTTCGAACGGCAGAAATCCGGTCAGCAGCACATAAAGCACCGCTCCCAGCGAATAAACATCGGTGCGCGTATCGACGTCGAGGATGGAGGGATCGGCCTGCTCCGGACTCATGTATCCGGGCGTTCCGACCCAGCCGCCGAGTTGAGTGACCAGAGTTTCATCGCCAATCCGGGGAGCGGCGGTCTTGGCCAGCCCGAAGTCGATAATGCGCGGCACAGGCTTGCCGTCCACTTCGACCACCAGGATGTTGGCCGGTTTGAGGTCGCGGTGAATTACCGCCTTCTGATGGGCGTGCTGCACCCCCTCGCAGACCTTGACAAACAGTGCCAGCCGTTCGCGAATTCGGAGCCGCTTGGCGTCGCAATATTCCGTGATCGGCCGACCCGCTACATACTCCATTACAAAGTAGGGCTGACCGTCGGGCGTAGCGCCGGCATCGAACACTTTCGCGATCGAAGGATGCTCCATAATCGCCAGCGATTGGCGTTCGGAGTAGAAGCGCTGCAACACTGAATCGTCGTAGCGGCCAACTTTGATCAGCTTGAGAGCGACCTGCCGCTGAATCGGGGCCGTCTGCTCAGCCAGCCAGACCTGTCCCATGCCGCCCTCGCCGAGTTTGCGCACGAGCCGGTATGGGCCAATGGACTTGGGGACTATGCTGGCGGGTTCGGGCCCAGGCGCCGGGGCAGGCAGAGGAATGGCACTAGCAGAGTCCACGGTCAAATCGGGATCGGAAGACGCAGATGGTCCGCTTTTCAATCCGGCTCCGAGCGACTCAGGCCTGGAATTTCCTTCTGGCGCATCCGTATTGATCATTGCCTATACGAGAAAATCCCTAGAGTTTAGCATCACTTGTGGCGACGCTCAATTGGGTTGAATCCCCGGTAGTGGTGCCGTTTCGCAAACGGTACCACTACCGAATCCCCATTGCACTCATTGACCCCCGATAAGGCGAATGGGAAGCGCAGGCTCGCGCGAAATGCCTGATTTCAACAGTTGCACATTATAATCACGCCGATGGCCAGCGACCCCTTTCTCTCGTGGGCGAACCGGACCGTGCTTCGCGCAGGACGCGAAGAACCCTACCTGAGCATTCAGGACATCGTCGTCTTTGTCCGCGATTTGGAAGTAAGCAAGCGGTTCTATGTCGACCTATTGGGCTTCGAACTCATCACAGAACAGCGCCTTCCGACCGGCGTCCCGTGGATTGAAGTGTCGCCTCCGGACGGCAGCGCCAATCTTGCGCTGGTTCAGCCGATGCCCGACCGGCCCGAATACAAGCTCATTGGAGGCTACCGCTGGGTTCTTTTTATGACGGAAGATGTTCACGCCACATACAAAGAATGGAGTGAACGCGGGGTTCGGTTCTTATTTCCACCGGAGACGCCGGGGTGGGGTGGTACCTATGCGCGCTTCGAGGATCCAGACGGGAATGCGTTTGGGCTGGAAGGCTTCGATGAAGTGAAACGAAGCCTTGAATTGCGTCGCCGGGCGCACGCGGAAAAACTCGAAGCCGAACGCCGTGCCGCCCAGGAACTGGAAATTGCCAAACAAGTACAGGCGCGGTTGTTTCCGCAGATTCGACCGCAATTGAAGACCGTCGACTATGCAGGTACCTGTCTGCAGGCGCGACAAGTCGGAGGCGACTACTTCGACTTTCTGAATCTCGGACCGCAAAGGCTGGGACTGATCGTTGGCGACGTTTCTGGCAAGGGGATCGCTGCCGCCCTGCTGATGGCGAATCTGCAGGCCAGCCTGCGGAGCCAGTTGTCATTGGCCCTCGATCAGCCTCAGGCATTGCTCAGATCCGTGAACCGCCTGTTCTATGACAACACCAACGAGAGTGCCTACGCATCGCTTTTGTTTGCCGAGTACGACGACGCGACCCGCCGATTACGCTACGCGAATTGCGGGCATTTGTCGGGACTTTTGTTGAGAAGAGACGGCGCTGTTGAGCAGCTTGAGTCGACCAGCACGCTGCTGGGCCTCTTTAAGGACTGGGATTGCTATGTGCAGGAGCAAGAACTCTTTCCCGGTGACGTGCTTGCGCTCTACACGGATGGCGTCACTGAAACCAGTAACGATCGCGGAGAAGAATTTGGTGAGCGGCTTCTGATTGAGGCGCTGCGGCAACATCGGGAACTGTCGTGCCAGGCTTTGCTGGCGGCAATCGTAGACGGGGTTCGGCGCTTCGGCTCTCAGGAACAGCACGATGACATAACGGTAATCGTCGCGAAGTTCAAACAGTGAATGAGACAGCCGTGCCGATGTCCTGTTTTTGTGCCGGATGATTCGCGACCGCGACGCGGGTGGTCCAGCCTTTGATCTAGCCGAAACCACGATGTAGTGGGTGCCCCAGTCTTCGCTCCGCGCTTTCTGCGAAGGGTGGGCACGATGTGCAGTGCCGATTCCTGATTGTGCTGAAATCTCATGGCATCGACAGCATCACACCTGCACTTGCAAAGAGCGCAGGAGCCTGCCCCGAGCGCAGTCGAAGGGACGGGACACCCACAGTTTCGTAACGGGAAAGATAATTAAGACCGAAAGTCCGGGGCCGGCCTAAGCCTCCACTACCATTCCCAATTTCATCTTCTCGATCTCGACATAATCGGCGAAGGAGGAGAGAGTGCGCAGGGTTAAGCCTTGTGCTACCAATTCTGCCGCTCTTTGCCTGTGCGCGAGCCACGCCGCCTCCGTAGTCTGGCAATCGGGGTTCTTGATGATTCGAGAGTTAGGGCTGGGTACGAGCGGTTTTCGGTAGTTGGAAGAAATTAGCAGGGTTCCATCCTGGAAGACTGAGTAGAACGTGATGCCCAGTCCCGTGATCCCCGCAATGGAACTCGGGCTGGGATGGCTCAGAAGAGGATTGGCGATTCCTAAACGCGCAGGCCTTGGAAAGACCAGTACCTCTTTGCCGTAGGTCATAAGAACAAGTGGAAACTTTAAGATTGCAGAGTAAGGTGGGAGCAATTCTAGACAAAAGGCGAAATGCTGAAAGCCAAGGGCCTGTAGGGATGCAATTTTGGAACAGTGGCGAGCGCGAACCTGCGTCTGAATGTCTGGATCAGTGATTTCGGAATATTCCTCTCCTAGCCTGCCGCGAGAGCTAGGCGCCGGGGACTCCAACCGCGCCAATATTTGCGCTTGCTGTAAGCCAGTCCAGCAGTTCATCACCATGTAAACAGAAATGATCCCGATCCAGAAAGAACGGAGCAAGAACGCGGTGGCAATCAGTCCAACTGCGCCAAGCAAACCGAGCACCCCGACGACCTTCAGGCTGCGCGCACGACCAAGCACGAACCACAGCAAAGACCGAAGAATCTGTCCGCCGTCCAAGGGATAGATCGGCAGCAAATTAAATATGAGCAAACCAAGGTTCATCAAGCAGATAGCCCACAGCAGCCTGTAGGCGTGGGGCGCGGCCAGCCTCCAACCACTGCGCCAAGCCCAGATCGTCATCGCGTAGGAAATACCAAGCAGCACGACGTTAACGAGGGGGCCTGCGGCTATGCTCCAGAGTGTGGCTGCCGGGCGTGGCGGCGGGTCTACATACGCTACGCCACCGAGAGGCCACAGCACGATCTTGTTGGCCATTCCGCCAACCTGACGGCATGCAAGCGCGTGTCCGAACTCATGGAGTACGACGATGAGAAACAATGTCAAATACTCAGCTACGTTCCAAGCGATCGACGGGTAGCGGCGTCCGCGCACGCTGATTTCAAATGCGGCCACAATAAACCATGACCAATGCAGAAACACATCAATTCCAGCTAACCGAAACAAATGGAAAGAACCTTGGCGGGTGCTCGGCATGACGGAGGGCTTATACCACGGAGACCAGGGTTTCGCTAGGACTGGTGTCACTTACGATATCGAAGTGGACCTCTTCTGCGCGGTACCTGGCGTAGTCGACGTAATATCCCGATTACTCTCATCGACCGGGCGCCCAAGGCGAGGAAGCGTTTGCCCCTGTCCCGATGCCTTCCAGGTCGTTTCCCTAGCTAGCAGAGGCTCATTTATACTGACCAGTTTTGCCGTGCCTGACCGAGGCCGCCGGCGTGGGGAGAGATTCGCTTGAAAATCCTGGTTTGCATGAAGCAGGTGCCGCAGAAAGACGCGCCGCTCAAGCTCAACGACGCGGGCACCTGGATCCGCGACGACGTTTCCTACGAGGTCAACGAGCCCGACGCCTACGCGCTCGAAGAGGCG
>Ga0187781_10000084_pt1 | contig 61531 bp, 57 predicted proteins | sample 0715_SJ02_MP02_2_FD_132447 | JGI IMG/M metagenome (GOLD analysis project Ga0187781, IMG submission 132447) | Tropical peat soil microbial communities from peatlands in Department of Meta, Colombia - 0715_SJ02_MP02_20_MG | ecosystem: Environmental > Terrestrial > Soil > Wetlands > Peat | place...
ACGACTCTTTCCACAGACGACTGGACGTGGCCGCCGGAGGGCAGCCGTGGTGGACGTCCTACAAGCTAAGCGCCGAGCGCGGCCGAGTTGCTGAAGGCGGCCTTCGCCTGCTTGAACCAAGGGCAGTCCGGGTTAAACGAGCGCCCGACGGTTTTCGTCAATGGGTTGTCGCATGGACCGGCTACACCCCCACCCTCGGAGCTGTATGGCGCGGAGCACCGATTGCCCGAATACCTTTTTACCATTCGGTCTGGAGGCCGGACGCTTGAACCGCCGCGGGCTGTGCCGTTGGACTGCGACGACGCTGCGCTCGTGTACGCCTGCGAATTGGTACGCAAGCTGAGGAAGAGCGGCGGCTATGATGACCCGACCCTCTCAGTAAAGGTCATGGACGAACATCGTCCAATGGTCTTCTCGATACCTTTTCTCGCCGGCTGCGCGTAAGATTCGACTCTGCTTGGGCAGACGCTGACGTCTTCAGTAATGCGCGAGCTAGGGCGCCGGATCCGCGCTGAGCAAGTTTGCTCGACAACCTCGGCAATGGCGTGATTGCGATCACATACGCATTCCGGGAAGTTCGGTCTAACAGCGCGGTGACACCGAGATTGCATTGAGTTCCAAGAAGGCTCAGTCCGGGCGGCATCCCCATCCCCCGACACCCCGACGCCGCCCGGATCACAAGAGCCTCAAGCTGAGGCAACAACCTCGAACAACCCCGACGGGTCTACGCTCTCGGGGTTTATTTTTGTGGCAGTCAAGGACGCCACTTCATTGAAAGAAAAGCCCCGCCGATACCACGGGGCTTTGGACGGGTGTCGGTCCGGTGAGGGCACAAGACCGCCGTCCGGCATCCTTTCAACCACGGAAACCGTCGCGTGAAATCCCCCAACGTGAGGGGGTTGACGATCTTTGGCGCCTGAGTCGCTCGCATTCGACTCTCGCCCTGCCGCGCCGATTTGAGAGAACCTCACAGTCGCGCCGGTTGCGCCGCGTACCATCCGTGACCTTCTGGCGCCGTAAATACCGGCCGACGTTAGCCGTGATCGATCGAGAGGCGCCCGATCGACCTCATGGCGCGCACAATCTCAGGTGAGGGCGTTGATCGCAAACCGCAGGCCGTTGAAGAAGCAACGTCAGGATGTTCCACAACGTCGCTGAGCTAGTTGGAACTACATATTGACGGTCCGACTCGGGACAGACATTCCAGAAAATCAGGACAGATTGTCGCTTGTGGAGTAACTGATAGAGCTGAAACGAGTTATATAATTGTCACCTCACGAGGTCGGGGCGACCGAGAACCGAGCTTGATGCGCTCGCAGAGATTTCAGCCAGAGCTTGACGCGCTCGCGGAGATTTCGGTTGCGGTTTCGGTCGCCCTGCTTTGTCCCGTTGGCGAACCGACGATGGGGCTGCGGTAGCCTGAGAGCGGGGCAAAAGGACTCAAAATAAGGCCGCGCAACCGGCGCCGGCGCTTGATCGGGCAGCGGCGTTTTGCGCCTCAGTCCCCACCAAAGAAGATGCGCGCGCGTAACGGGTCCCGCGCCGATGCTTCCAAAATCAAATCCGATTTTGCGATTTGCTGAGACCGGCCAAGGCCGCATCCCGCAACCGCTCTACGTCTCGTTCGCCGGCGCGAGCCGCGTCGATGATTCTCTTGGCCATGAGTTCGCGCGCGAGCGGCGACTGCCAAGCATCGCGAAGTTCTTCACAGGCGGCGTCGAAGGCCTCACCCATGATGCGGGTATCGGCGTCGTCAAACACGACCCTCGACCAAAATGGCAGAATTGACCCCACAGCCCCTCTCCCCATGCAACATACGACGCGGGCTTCGGCCGAGGGCATCCCCAACTTTGGGGGCTTGACCCGGCCAGAATCCGTCGCGCCAGTCGGGCGCGATCAAGCATGAACTCTCCCGGCGCGTCCGCGGAAGCAGCATGATCGCTGACACGAGCACCGAGCCTTAAAGCGCTAGCCAACAAAGGCTTATCGTCTTTCGCGATTGGGACGGTGCGCGGATAAGGCGGGAATGCGCCGCGCTGGGACCTCGGCGTGTGACGGCACCCAGTTTGCGGGACTTGTTCAACACCAGCACAAGCTGCCCGCAATGCTAGAGCACATCCCGATTCAACCGAATTGGGATGTGCTCTAGATTCTTGTTCTGTCGCATGTCCTTTTCGGAAAACCGGCTTCCACTTTTCCGGGACATGCTCTGGCAGGCAAATATTGCGACTGCCGCGACAAAGCAGATCACGACACCGGCGGCCGCGAAAAACAGAATTTCGTGCCGCCGAGATTCCGATTGCAGCGGTTTCCGGCGAAATATCCCCACCCTCATGCCAGAGAGAATAAACACACGGCGATCTGGTTCCCGAATTTGAATGCGGCGGCGTATTGCGCTCGCGCCGACGAATGTCATTCGGAAGCATGTGGCGCCGTCTACCCTTTGTGCGATCGCAATCGGATCATGACCGCCGCGGCCCACTCACGAGCGTCAGCGTCCTCGTAGCCAAGACTGTGTGCGGTTTGCAGATAACTCTTCTCTGCAGCTTCCAGTGCGCGTGATTGGTCCTCGGCGGGCATCAATGCAATCAGTTCGGCCACTTTTGGAATTCCGGAGATGGCAGCCGAAAGGATCTCATCCGATTCCAAATCCGACCTCATCGGAACTACTCCACAGAGACAATCGCTCAATGACAGCGCAACAGCAAAAGAGGGCGTAATGTTGGCTACGCGGCTTTTTCAAACAACGCGTGCGCGCTTGGCAGATGAGCAGTCATGTTAAGAGAGCCGAACATCTGTTCCTAAAAGTAAACCAAGAGATCGGAACCGCAGTTTCATCCTTCGCCGGCATCCTTCATGCGTCGATCATTCGTCTTCCACTTTAGGCAACGCGCCTGTCGCCGCATCAAGACCGGCCGGGTAAATACCCTAGCGTCGCTCGCGCACACCTGCGTGCGCCTGGGGTTCCATTCATGCCAGCCGGGGTCGCCGCGGACATCACTCAGCCTCATGCCGATCTCTTCGTATTGAGTGCACTCGGACGCCTCCGCCTGTCCCCCTTTCAACTATGGGCTGGAGCGCTGCGACGTCGGCGAAAAGACCCATGGCGGCTGCCCTCCCGCCGGAACCGGCGCATTTTTGCGCCACCGCCGCCTTCGAAGTTCGCTTTCGGTGCGCTATATTGGTTTCGGCCTTGACCGCTAAGGGCCTTTGAAATAGCGACATTTCCGCTACGGAGAGGTGGCCGAGTGGCTGAAGGCGGCGGTTTGCTAAACCGTTATACGGTCTAAAGCCGTATCAAGGGTTCGAATCCCTTCCTCTCCGCCAATCCCCAGCCAATCCCCAATTAAAAACAATGACGTATTAGCGCCGGGGCTGTTCGTTCATGCCCCTGCCCGCAGCAAAAACGGGATGGCTTTTTAGGCGTTTTGCCCGCGAACGAAGCCGACCGCCGCATCGGTGACGTCGCGAGTCGTGGCGCGGCCGCCGAGATCCGGCGTGTGCAGTGCGGGATCGGCGGCGACGCGTTCGATTGCCGCCATCAATCTCTCGGCCGCGCCCGCCTCTCCCAAGTGATCGAGCATCATGGCCGCGCTCCAGAAGGTCGCCAGCGGGTTCGCGATGCCCTTGCCGGCAATGTCAAAGGCGGAGCCGTGAATCGGCTCGAACATCGATGGAAAGCGGCGCTCGGGATTGAGATTGGCGGTCGGCGCGAGCCCGATCGAACCAGTGAGCGCGGCCGCGAGATCCGACAGGATATCGGCATGCAGATTGGTGGCGACGATGGTGTCGAGGCTCGCCGGATGCAGCACCATGCGCGCCGTCATCGCATCGACCAGCATCCTTTCGCACGATACGTCGGAATATTCGGCAGCGACCTCACGAGCCACCTCATCCCAGAGCACCATGCCGAAGCGCTGGGCATTCGACTTGGTCACCACCGTCAGATGCCGGCGCGGCCGGGACCTTGCCACATCGAACGCAAAGCGCATGATCCGTTCGACGCCAGCGCGCGTGAAAATTGAAACCTCGGTCGCCACCTCCATATCCGAGCTGCGATGCGAACGCCCGCCGTGACCTGAATACTCGCCTTCTGAATTCTCGCGAATTATCACCCAGTCGATGTCCTGCGGGCGAACGCCGCGGAGCGGGCTTTGAATTCCGTCGAGGATGCGCGTCGGGCGGACGTTGGCGTATTGATCGAGAGACTGGCAGATAGCGAGCCGCAAGCCCCAGAGCGTCACATGGTCGGGCACGTCCGGTGCGCCGACGGCGCCAAATAAAATGGCGTCGTATTGCTTGAGCGTCTCCACGCCGTCTTCCGGCATCGACGCGCCGGTTCTCTTGTACCGTTCGGAGCCCCAGTCGAAATGCGAGACGTCGAGCGCGAACTCGCCGTCGCGCGCGGCGCAGGCCTTCAGAACCTCGATGGCCGCGCCGACAACCTCGCTGCCGATGCCGTCCCCGGGGATGGCCGCGATTTTATGCGTTCGCATCGTCGGATCTCCGAAGCCGCCGGCTCCAAGCCGCCGGAACGGCCCGCAAGCCGTTCCGGCCGGCCCCGATATATCACGCGGCCAGCGGAAATCCTTTCGCCCGTCGGCAGGCAGCGCTGGAGACGAACATCGCGCGAATGTTTTTCACTTTTCCGGCAATGGCATCGACCTGATCCGCCGGCGCAAGTGCAGTTCGGCATCGAGAAAGCTGTTTTACCGCGGCCGATCGCTCCCCAAGCCCCGATCGACTGCGGCCGGCTCAACCTTCCATGGCTGTTTCGTCGGGAGCGGCGCTGACCGGCTCCAACGCCCCACCCGTTATGCTCGGAGCGTCCGGCACCCTTCTCACGTGCGTCATGCCCTCGGAGACGATTTTCGTAAGTTGGACAACCGACTGACTCAGCGATGCGTATTCCACGATATCCCGTTGCACGCGATTGCCCTGCTCCTCCAGCTTGTCGCGCAGCCTTTTCAGATCATCGATGAGACGATCAACCTCGCGCGTCGATTGCAAAGACACTTGGCGCAGCAGATTTGAAAGCTCGCTTGTCGCCTGCTCGCTCGCAGCCTCCGACTGGCGAATTGCGCTGCCTTGCTGCCTGACCAACTCGCGAATATTTCCTTCGATCTCGGCGGACCTGCCACTGCGCGTCAGCTCGCGCGATTTTAGAATACTCATTTTACACCCCTTCCCGTTGCTTACTCTTACAAAATTCACACCAAACAAACGAATAGCGGCATGCAAATATGTCCGCTTGGGGGCCACAGGCGCATTGATTCCTGCCGCATTTGTTTGCGCGCAAAAAAGACACATTCCGGCAACGGCGAGGCGCGTTTGGCGCGGGATTCCGCGGCTCGCGCTTTACTGAAAAGTTCAAAGGACCCATATCGCAAAGTTTCAGAACGAACATCAAAGTTTCAGAACCACCCATCGACGTCTTCCGCGCGAGCCGCGCCGGTATCTTTCGAGCCACGGTCGTATCTTTTAGGTCACACGCCAAACAATTCGACATTGGAACTCGCGACTCTCACCGTGGATGTCGGTTTTCTTGACCACGAATCAACATTCATCAGCGCCATTCATCAGCGGCACAGCGGAATATCGCGGGATTCTTTGTTAGACAGCCGACATTGCCACGAGTGCGCCATAACGATTAACTCCGACCCGACATATCCGCCGAAATTTTGCCGTTTATTCAAGACCAATTCTCTTCTGATTGAGACGGTTTGGGGATGCCGTCGAATCCTTCTGGCTCGAAGGTTCGGAAAGAGGAGGTCGCAATATGCGCCGGCTGTTCTCTCGCTCTCTGCATTTGTTTTTGTGGGCGGCGCTGCTGTTGTTTTCAGGCAGCCAGTTCGCGCGTGCGGAAGTGGCAAGCGTCTATGGCGGCAGTGACGGTCTTTGCGGCAGTCGCACCGCAAACGGCGAGCGTCTGAATTGTTCGGCAATGACCGCGGCGCACCGCACCTTGCCGTTTGGAACGCTCTTGCGTGTTTGCCACAGCGGGTGTGTGGTCGTGCGGATCAACGACCGTGGCCCCTTTGTCAGGGGCAGACATATCGATCTCTCGCCGGCAGCGGCGCGGGCGATCGGCCTGCGCCAAACCGGCCAAGTCGCCATATCGTACGGAGGAACGGGTAGCCGCTAGATTCTTTGTTTTGAGCATGATCTTGTCCGAAAACCGGTTTCCACTTTTCGGGTCAAAGCCCGAGGGCATGCTTTTCGGGATCATGCTCTAGTTGTTTCGTGTCCGCTCCGTCACCGCCGCGTCTTTCGCCATGCGCGGGTGGCGCAAGGCTGGCGTCCTCCCCTCCCGTTGTGCCCAGGGATGGAGGACGATGCTGTCGCGGCACATCTTTTTCCGTGCGGCCGCGGCGCAGCCGGACATAGCGTCTCTATTTCCAGTTAGCGAGCGGCGGTTTTCGGCGCGCCGGCTTGTCGTGGCCAGACTTGGCTTGGCGGAACAAAACGTAGAGCCCGCCGAGAACGCCACAAGCAACGACGATCAGGCCGGCGAAGAACACAATGGAGTCTGACACGAGCCACTCTCCTGTGCAGGTGCCTCATGGCCTCCGCGAGATTCGCTCGTAAGGCACGCGCCCCTTTTTGTCACAAAGGCCGCTGCATTCTGCCCAGAAGCCATCCGATCCCAGGCGCAACCGGCGCGCTCGTGTAGAGTTGTGCCGTGTTCTGGTGTCGAGGCAGGTCGTCCAATGTGGACCACGTTTCCTGGGCGGTTTCGGCTGCCTGTCCGCACAGCTCTTGGGCTTTCCCGGCCGCTTGATTGGCTATTCCTTCCACGCCGGGCGCGCGCATCGCCGGTCATAACCTTCGTGCACCTTGCCCGCTGCATTGCGAACCGCGCCTTCGACACGGTTCTCGTTCATCGCGATCCTCCAGATGGTGGGCAACCTGATAGCGCCGAGAAAGTTCCTTGCTTCCCGGCACGCCAGGCGCTGCGCGGCTGTTCACCAGTATCGCCTAACGAGCGAATTAAAATGCTGAATTTCCGTTGTAGAAAGCGAGTGCCTCACCGACTTTGCGAATAGAAAATTCGCACTACTTTCGTTGAACATTCGCGCAATAAATTCGCTTCTTTCTCGAACGCTTGACTCGCTCCTCGGCACCATCGATTGATCTCGTTGTGGTTGGGCCTTTCGCTTCGGCCGGGTGAGTAGGAGGGGGTATGCGTGGCGGGTTCGTTGCCCTGCCAAAGGCGGAAGTCCACGTTCACCTGGAAGGCTGCTTCGAAACCGACGATATCGGAGGGCTCGCGCGGGAGAATGGCGTTCCGCTGCCCCGGCCGCGCGAGCAGTTGTTGGATTTTGGCGGCGGACTGGGCGCGTTTCTCGAATTTCTCGACTTTATTTGCGGGCTCGTGCGGACGCCCGAACAACTCGCAGCGCTGGCGCGGCGATTTTCCGAGCGCCTGGCCGCGAATGGCGCGCGCTATGCCGACCTGATCGTCAATCCGACCCATTGGCGGCATTGGTCGCGGCGAATTCCGGAATTGATCGACGCGCTCGATGCGGGCTTTGCCGGTGCCGAGCAGGACGACCTGCCCTCCGTCGGATTGTGCATCAGCCTGCTGCGCACGCAGTCGGCCGATGAAGCGATCGAGCTTGTCCAGTTGCTCGCGGCGCTTCGTCATCCGCGCGTCGTCGCACTGTCGATCGATGGCAATGAGGCCGCGGCTGGCCGCACTGGGCCTCGTTTTGCCGAGGCCTTTCGGCGAGCCAGCGCGGCCGGCTTGAAACGGACAGTGCACGCGGGCGAGTCGAGCGGCCCGGAAGGCGTGCGCGACGCCATCGAATTGTTGGGAGCCGATCGGATCGATCACGGCGTACGCGCCATCGACGATCCGGCGGTTGTCGCGCTGCTTGCGGAGCGGCAAATTCCGCTTGGCGTCTGCCCCAGTTCGAACGTGACACTAGGCCTCTATCCCGCGCTCGCCGCGCATCCAATCGATCGCTTGCGGCATGCCGGCGTTCCGGTTTCGGTCAATACCGACGACCCGGCGCTCCTCGGCGTAACGCTCGCGGGCGAATACGAGTCCTGCGCCAAGGCATTCGATTGGTCTGCTGACGACGTCCGCGCGATTGCGCGCACGTCGATTGAAGCGAGTTTTGCTCCGGCCGAAACCAAGCGCGATCTCCTCGCGGAGCTTGCCGCATGGTGAGACGATGGGCAGCGGCGCTGGCGGTGATCGGCCTCGCCGGAGTAGGCGGTGCCGGTGCGGTACCGAGCATCGATATTGCGGCGGCGGCGACTTCCTGGCTTCCGCAATTCGTGCTCACCGGAACGAAGACCGAGCCGACTTATATCGAACACATCCGGCTCGAGCGCAACGGCGACGTTTTCGTCCTGCAGGGCGGTGCGCCAGCCGGAATGACGCCGAGCCGAGTTAGCGTTGCGCTGCATGCCGACGGCACGCTGAGTTATCTCAATTGCCCAACCGAGATGCGCTGCCATGGCGCCACGCCGCCGAGCGGCTTTCTTGCTTCCGCTGCCATTCTCGCCGCCATACGCGAGCGGCAATTGTCGGGCCGCTTTCCCCTTATCGCCTACGGCGGTCTTCAGCTTGTTTGCATTCCCGCGGAGCAACTCGGCATCCATGACGCCGTGCTCGATCCTTGCATCGAGGCGCAGAGCGGCGCGGTGATCGCGCAGCGCCACCGCCGCTCCGGCGAATTCGACGGGCCAAGCCTCGATCCCTGGTCCATCACGCTGTCGACCTCCCCGGTCCAACTCACGTCTTCCACGCAATCCTCCTCAATGTGAGCGCAAGAAAGGATCTCCATGCGTAAATTGTCGCGACTGCAATTTCTTGCCGGGCTTGCCGCCGTCACGGCTTTCGCTGTGCCGGGCAGCAGCAGCATCGCCGCCGAAAAACTCAAAGTCGCCGTGCTCGTTCCCGGCCTCGCCAATGACGGCGCCTTCAACCAAGCCGCGCTCGAGGGTGCCAAGAAGCTCGCCGACGAAGGTCTGATCACTTTCGAAATCCGCGAGAAGCAACGCGACCCGGCAAGCTCCGAGCCGGTCATCCGCCAATATGCACAGCGCGGCTACGATCTCATCATTGGTCACGGCATCGAATTGTCGGAGCCGATCCTCAATGTCGCGAAGGATTTCCCGAAGGTGCATTTCGCCGCGTCGGGCGGTCCCGATCTGGCCGGCAAGCTCACCGCCAACACCGACGGCTGGACCTACGATTTCGCCCAGTACGGCTATCTGTCCGGCTGGGTCGCCGGCAAACTCGGCGTCAGCAAGGTCGGCTCGGTTGGCGGCCCGCAACTGCCTTTCATCCTCGCTGCGCACAAAGGCTTCAAAGGCGGGCTGCAGGGAACCGATCCGTCCGCGACCGTGATCGAGGTTTATACCGGTTCGTTCGATGACGTGCAGAAAGCCGCCGAGGCGACCAAGGGACTGATCGCGCAGGGCGCGCAACTTGTCTGGACCTCGGGCGACGGTATCGGCAACGGCGTTGCCGCGGCGGCCGAACAGGCCGGCATTCACACGCTCGGCGTCACCGGCAGCGCCGGCGGCCTGGCGCAAAAGGTCAACATCGTCAGCGTCGAGCTCAACATGTATCCGACCTTCAGGGCCTATGTCGACGCAGTGAAGGACGGCAGCTTCGGCAAGAAATTCTTCGTTTCCGGACTTGCCAATCGCGGGCTCGTACTGACGCCGATCAACGATATCGACAAGCGCGTGCCGGCCGATCTGCAAAAGCAGGTCGACGCCCTGGTCGGTGAGCTCGCCAGCGGTGCGAAGACACTGCCGGACTTCTACGGCCCGGCGAAGTAAGCGGCTCGCGCCGTGCCAACGTTATCGGCAAGCGGTCTCGCCAAGTCCTTCGGGACAGTGCGGGCGCTTGCCGATGTGGATTTCGAGCTTCGGCCCGGTGAAGTTCACGCCATTGTCGGCGAGAACGGTGCCGGCAAATCGACGCTCGCAAAGATCGTCGCCGGCGTTTATCAAGCCGACTCTGGCGACATTTCCATCGATGGGCGTTCGGTGACCTTTCGCCGGCGGCAAGATGCGATCGCCGCCGGCATCGGCCTTCTGCCGCAGACCCTCTCGCTCGTGGGCGCGCTGAGTCTCGTCGAGAACGATCTGCTCGGACAAAAACGCCTCCGCGCAGACTTGCGTGGCGCGCGCGCGAAACTTGCCGGGGCCGCGAAGCGCACCGGTATTGCCGTGCCGCTCGATATTCCGACCGGCCGGCTCAGCTTGGTCGAGCGGCAAATGGGCGAGCTCCTCGTGGCGCTGGCGCAGGATGCGCGCTTTTTATTGCTCGACGAGCCGACCTCCATGCTTGGCCCGCGCGAAGTGGAACGTCTCATCCGCTGTTTGCGCGATCTGGCCGCGGGAGGCGTCGGCGTCGGCCTCGTCACCCACCGCATCAGCGAGGTGATCGGCAGCGCCCACCGGGTCACGGTGCTGCGCGGCGGCCGCATCGTGCATCACGGCCCGGCCGGCACGCTCGATGCCGCCGCGATTGCACGCCTGATGATCGGAGAGCGCGCCACAACCGTGCATCGCGCCGATACGCGTCGCAGCGGCGGCGAGCGGCTGGTTGCGTCCGGCCTCACCTTGATCGAGGACTACGTCACCATCTTGCAAGACGTTTCGCTTTCGGTCGCAAGCGGTGAAATTCTCGCTGTCGCCGGGGTCGCCGGCGCGGCACAGCCGGCGCTTTCGTCGATCTTGGCGGGCATCCGCCAGCCGACCAAAGGACATGTTCTGCTCGACGGCAGCGACATTACCGGCGCCGCCGCGTCTGCTGTACAGTTAGGGCTCGCCAACATCCCCGACGAACGCGCCGCCGGCGTCGTTCCCACGCTCAGCGTGGCGAGCAACGCAAGCCTGCTGCGCCTCACCGAACGCGCCTTTCGGCATGGCGGACTTCGACGACCCCGCGCCGAGATGCGCTATGGTGCCGAACTCTGCGACCGTTTCGGCGTCCGGCCGCCGATGCCCGGCATGCGCGTCAGCGGCCTGTCCGGCGGCAACCAGCAGAAGCTGTTGCTCGGCCGTGAACTTGATCGCAACCCCGCGGTGATTGTCGCCCACAGCCCGACGCAAGGCTTGGATATCGCGGCAACCGCATCGATCCATAATACCTTGATCCAAGCGGCAACCCGCGGCGCCGCCGTCGTCGTTATTTCTGCCGATCTCGACGAACTGATCGCAATAGCGGACCGCATCGTGGTGCTCAGCGCGGGCAAGATCGTCGACGCGCTCGACCTGCGCAGCGAGCCTTTCGACGCCGCGCGGATCGGCCGGGCGATGGCGGTCGGGCAACTCCACGAAGGCGAAGAACAGGCTGCGTGACTTTGTGATGCGAGTTTGCCATTGAGGCGGCGGGTGAGCCGACATACGAAATTCCCTTGAGCTTGCCGCCCTCGTCGCGAGAGTTGATGATGTCCGAACAACAACCTCAATCCTCCTTCATCGGCGCAGAGCTCGCGCCGAGCGTCGCCGAATTGATGCATTTGCGCGAGGTCGCGGCGGGACGCGCCGAACCCGATCTCATCATTCGCGGCGGCAAGATGCTGGCGCTGCACACCGGCGAAATCCTTGAGCGCGACGTCGTGATCGCCGGCCGGCACATCGCCGCGGTGACGCCGCCGGGGCGCTTTCAAGCCAAGAAGATCATCGATGCGAAAGGCCAGTATGTTGCGCCGAACTTCATCGATGTTCACATCCACATCGAATACACGATGCTCACTCCGGGTGAGCTTGCGCGGCTCACCGTGCCACGCGGTACGACCACCGTTCTGGCCGACGGCAATTGCATCGCCAATGTGCTGGGCGCCGAGGGCCTCGATATCGTCGGCCGCACCGGAACGCCGCTTCGCATCTTCCGCCAAGTCTCGCACCGGGTGCCGCGCACGCCGGGTTTGGAGCTCGGCGGCGCGCAGGTCGCCGACGCCGAGATCGAAGCGCGCGTGCAATGGTCCGATGCGGCGACGCTTGGCGAGTCCAATCCGTTCGATCTCGACGAATGGTCGGCGCGCAAACAGGTCGCCGCCATCCGCTCCGGCAAGCGCATCACCGGCCACACCGCGCGGCTGCGCGACGAGCCGTTATGGAGCTATCTCGCCGGCGGCGTGAGCGACGATCATAACGCCGCCACCACCGAGGAAGTGCTGGAGCGCGTCCGGCTCGGCGCCGCCATCACCGTCATGGCCGGCAGCATGAATGACAATACCGCCGCGGTCTTTGCCGACGTGCCTGCGCTCGGCGACGGCGTCTACCACATGTGCTTCTGCGCCGACGACAAGCATGTCGAGGACCTGCACGATCAGGGGCACATCGATCATCACGTGCGCGAGGCCATCCGAGCAGGCGTGGAGCCGGTCCTGGCCTGGCGCATGGCGACACTGACGGCGGCGCTGTATTACCGGCTCGATCATCTGGTCGGCTCGATCACGCCCAGTCGTCTCGCCGATGTTCAATTGGTGCCCGATCTCACCGAAGCACGTCCCAGTCTGGTTCTGGTCGGCGGCGCGGTGGCGGCCGAGAATGGCAAGCCGTCATTCGCCAACGATGACGCGATGCCGGCCGTGACTCGCAACACCATCCGGCTGCACCGGGACCTCTCGGCCGAATCGTTTGTCGTCAAGGCGTCCGGACCGAAGGCCTGGGTGCAGGCGATGGAAATGTATGACGGTTATTTCAAGCGCGCCTTCCACGCCGAGCTCGACGTCGTCGATGGCGGCGTGCGCTGCGACACTGCTCGCGACGTGCTCAAAGTCGCCATCGTCGACCGCCACCACGCCAGCAAGACCATCGGCATCGGGTTCGTGCGCGGCTTTCAATTGAAGAAGGGCGCGCTGGCGGCGACGACCAATTGTGAAAATCAGAACCTCGTCATGGTCGGCGTCACCGATCGCGATTTGGCCGATGCCGCGCGTGCGATCAAGGAGATCGGCGGCGGCTATGTGGCCGTCGCCGACGGCAAGGTGCTCGCAAGCGTGCCGCTGCCGCTCGCCGGCATCATGAGCGATCAGCCCTGGGAGACCGTGCGCGAGCAGTCAATCAACGCCAACAAGGCCGCGGCGTCGCTTGGCTGCGCGATCCACTCGCCCTTTATGATTATGGCCTTCATCGGCTTGGCCGGCGTGCCGGATTTAGGACTTACAGAAAAGGGCCTGATCGACACCGCCTCACAGTCCTTCACCGATCTGGTGCTCGGCATGCGCGCCGGCATGGTGTGCTGCCGCTGCCCGGATCACATTCATGACATCCATCGGCTGATGGACCCCTCAACCTTCCGTGCGGAACCAGTGTGATGACCAAACAAGACCTGCAGCGCCCGCAGCCGCTTCTTCGCAAGGCGTTTCCGCCCAACGGCTTATCTGCGCGGGAGAATGCACTGCTGGCGACGCTCGATCAGATCATCGAGGCCGAGATCGCGCCGCAGGCGATCGCTCACGACCAGAAAGGCCGCTATCCAACGAGCGCAGTCGCGGCCCTCAAGCGCTCCGGCGTGTTGAAGACAGCCGTTCCGGCAGCTTACGGCGGGCCGGGATTCTCCACGCGGTTTTCGCTCGAAGCGCAGGTGCGTTTGAGCATCGCCGATTCTGCAGTGGCGCAGATTTTCAAAATTCACGATGAGCTCGTCCACGAAGTCTTCGTCTATTCGCTGGCAGACCTCCGGCCATCGCTGGCCAAGAAGCTGCTCGAGCAAGACGCCATTCTCGGGCTTGCTGTCGCCGAATCCGGCCGCAAGGTCGATGATCCCCTGACCACGCTCGCGATACCGCAGCCGGGCGGCGGCTTTCTGATCAACGGCCAGAAGATCTATACCACCGGCGCCGCGGAAGCCGATTACATCGTCACCTGGGCGTTCAATCCGCAGGCGGACGGCGTTGCCGTCAATCCGTTGCTGGGTGCACAGGCTTTGCTCGTGCCGGCAGGCACCGCCGGCGTCACGATTCATCGCGATTGGGATGCGCTCGGACAACGAGCCACTGATTCCGGCACTGTGACGTTCAAGGATGTGAAGACCGCGCCGGACTGGACCTGCAGTCTTCCAGGCAAGGCGCCGCTGCCGCATGCCTCGTTGCGCTATCAGGCAGGTTTCGCCGCGGTGATGATCGGACTGGGTGTCGGCGCGCTGCGCGCCGCCTTTCCGTTCGTTACGACAAAGAGCCGTCCGTGGCCCTCGGCGGCGGTCGACAATGCCGCCGACGATCCGTTCGTACGCAGGCTTGCCGGCGAATTGACCGCAGACCTTGCCGCCGCTTACGCCTTGACACTTGCCACCGGCGATCTCATCGACGCGCATGAGCGCGGCGACATCGACCGCACCGCGCTCGCCGCGCCGGTTTATGCCGCCAAGGCCTCCGCCTCGCGCGCCGGCATGCGCGCCACTTCCGAGATTTTCGCCTTGATGGGCACGCGCTCGGTCGCACGCGCCAACGGCTTCGATCGCTTTTGGCGCAACGCCCGCACCGTCTCGCTGCACGATCCCGTGGACTGGAAGCATTCGGAACTCGGCCGGCACGTGCTGACCGGCTGGGATCCGCCGCCCGGCATTTACCAGTAAGACGCGCTGCGAAGGCCCGCCGTGCTGAGCCGCATACCGGAGAAGCTCTGGCTTGGACTGGTGCTCGTCCTGTTCGCCGCGACGGTCGTGATCTTGATCGTGCTTGCAGGCGCCGACCCTGTGCGGGCGCTGCAGGGCTTGCTCGACGGCGCTTTCGGCGATCGTTACGCCATCGCCGAAACCATCGTTCAAGCGGTGCCGATTGCGATCGTTGCACTCGGCGTTGCGCCCGCTTTGCGCGCCGGCATTTTTCCGGTCGGCTCGGAGGGACAGCTTGCCATCGGCGCGGTGACGGCAACCGCGACCGTACTCGCCATTCGCGGAGCGCCGGCCGGCGTAGCGCTCGCGGCGGGCTGCATTGCCGGAATGCTCGGCGGCGCGGCTTGGGCGCTGCTGCCGGCTATCTTGCGCGCCAGGCTGCGCGTCAACGAAATCCTCTCCACGCTGTTGATGAATTATCTCGCCGCCAATCTGGTGCTGTGGCTGGTGCGGACCGTGCTCGGTACCGCGGAGGCGGTCGCCACGCCGCGCAGCGACCGCCTGCCGGTCGAAGCCATCATCCCCAAGCTTGTCGAGGCCACGCGTCTTCACTGGGGAATTCTCGCCGTCGTCCTTGGCGCCGGTGCGCTTGCTTATTGGATCCGCTCGGTGCGTGGCCTTGGCTACGACATCTTTGCGACGCACCGCGATCTCGCCGCCCGCATGGGCGTGCGCGAAAGCACAGCCGTGATCGGCACCATGCTGGTCAGCGGCGCCGCCGCCGGGCTTGCCGGCTGGATTCAAGTCGCCGGTTTGCAGGGCATCCTCTATCCCAGCGTTGCCGGCGGTTTGGGGTTTACCGGCGTGCTGGTCGCACTGCTGGGCGGGCTCGGCCCGCTCGGTATCGTCATCGCGTCATTCGTCATGGCTGTCCTGACCACCGGCAGCAACGGTTTGCAAACGGATACGGGCGTGCCGGCATCCATTGCCGTCATCGCGCAGGGCGTCCTTTTGCTTGGCGCTGCACTTGTCTTCGCGGCGCGCCAGCGCAAGGCGCGCACGGCAATTCCCGAGTTGACTGCCAAGCCCGCCGAGCAAGCGCCATGAATGCCGCCCAGATCGGCTTTTGGGCGGTGCTGTTCGCCGGTGCGGTGCGGCTGGCTACGCCGATTACGCTCGCCGCGCTCGGCGAAACGCTGGTCGAACGTTGCGGCATCGTCAATCTCGGTGTCGAAGGCATGATGGCATTGGGCGCCTTCATGGGAGTGTGGGGCGCAAGCCAGCAAAGCTGGGGAATGGGCTTGCTGCTGGGCGCCGCTGCCGGCGGAAGCCTCGGCTTGCTGATGGGGCTTGCGGTGCTCAAGGGCGGCGTCAACCAGATCGTCGCCGGGATCGCCATCACATTGCTAGGCATCGGGCTCGCCGATTACCTCTTCCAGATCTGGCAACCGTCGGGCCGCTCGGCCGTAGTCGTGCCGCTCGTTCCGATCTTGCGCGTGCCGTTGCTCGACCAGCTGCCGGTGATCGGCGACGCGCTGTTTGCGCAAAGCCCGCTCACGTATCTCGCGGTCGCGGCCGTCGCAGCGGCGGGCTTTGCGCTTGGGCGCACGACGCCCGGGCTCAAGCTTCGTTCGGTCGGTGACGACCCGGAAGCCGCGCAATTGCGCGGCGTCGATGTCGTCGCGGTGCGGATCGCGACGCTGGTCTTGGGCGGAGCGCTGGCCGGCTTTGGCGGGGCGACGATCACGGTCGGCTATCTCGGCTCGTTCAGCGATGACGTTACCAGCGGCCGCGGCTATGTGGCGATCGCAGTGGTGATCATCGGCCGCTGGTCGCCGGTCGGCGCCATGCTGGGTGCGCTCCTGTTCGCCGTGTTCGACAGCCTCGCGCTCCTCGCCCAAAGTGGCTCGGTCGGATTGCCGGTGGAATTTTTCAGTTCCCTGCCCTATGCCATGACACTGCTGGCACTGGTGCTCACCGCGCGGGCGCAACAGGCTCCACGCGCCTTGGGACGCGCCTTCGGCGACTAAGATGGCTCTTTGGCTTTGCACCGGCCGCCTACGGCCTGTGCTTCCGGCTGGGTTAAGGAATATTGGCGCGTCGCGTCCGGCGCGACCATATTGATTGCGTTGCAAAGGAAGAGGACGGCATGAAATTCGGCATTGGGCAGCCTGTGCGGCGCTATGAAGATCTGCGGCTGATTACCGGACGGGGCCGCTACACCGACGACGTGACCTTGCCGCACACGGCGCACGCCTTCGTTTTGCGCTCACCGATCGCGCATGCGCATGTTCGGCGCGTCGATGCGACAGCTGCGCGGCAGATGCCGGGCGTCCTGTTCGTTGCCACCGGCGCGGACGCGCAAGCGGAAGGGCTCGGCAACCTCGCCTGCCAGACGCCGCTCAACAACAGGGACGGTTCGCCGCGCCACGACACGCCGCGGCCGTTGTTGGCAATCGGCAAGGTCCGCTATGTCGGCCAGCCGGTCGCGCTCGTCGTCGCCGAGACGCTGAGCCAGGCGCGCGACGCCGCCGAGGCGATCGAGGTCGACTACGAAGCGCTGCCGGTCGTCACCGAAGCAAAGGACGCGCTGGCGCCCGGCGCGGCGCAGCTTTTCGACCATATTCCGGGCAACCGCGTGTTCGACTGGGACAACGATCTCGGCGACGCGAAGGCGACCGAAGCCGCCCTTGCCAAGGCCGCCCATGTTGTCAGCCTCGACCTCGTCAATAATCGCCTGGTGGCGAATTCGATGGAGCCGCGCAATGCGGTTGCGGACTACGATCCGCAGAGTGGCCGCTCGACCCTCTACACCGCGACGCAGGGTCCGCATTTCGTACGCGATCCGCTCGCCGAGGCCGTGCTCAAGATTCCGAAAGAGCAACTGCGCGTCATCACGCCCAATGTCGGCGGCGGCTTCGGCATGAAGGCTTTCGCCTATCCCGAGCACGCGCTGGTGGTATGGGCGAGTCGCAAGATCGCGCGGCCGGTCAAATGGCAGGGGGACCGCTCGGAAGGCTTCATCTCCGACAATCAGGGACGCGACCACACGACCCATGCGGAGCTTGCTCTCGACGAGAGCGGCCGCTTCCTGGGCTTGCGCGTGTCGACCCTCGCCAATCTCGGAGCGTACCTTTCGCCGTTCGGCGCGTTCGTGCCGACGCGGTCGAGCGACCTCGTGTCCGGCCTGTACATGATCGGCGCCATCCATGTGAATGTGAAAGGCGTCTGCACCAACACGGTGCCGGTTTGCGCCTATCGCGGCGCCGGACGCCCGGAAGCCGCCTACCTCCTGGAACGCATCGTGGACGCAGCGGCGCGCGAGCTTCGCATGACGCCTGACGCCATCCGGCGGGTCAATTTCGTGCCATCCTCGGCCATGCCCTACACCTCGGTGACCAAGCTCGTGCTCGATTCCGGCGAGTTCGAGAAGGTGATGGATCGCTGCATGGCGGCGGCCGATTGGCCGGCCTTTCCCGAGCGGCGCAAACACAGCGAGCGCGAAGGCAAGCTGCGCGGCATCGGCATGGCTACCTACACCGAGCGCTGCGGCGGCGGTTTTCCCGAAACCGCGTCGATCGAGTTCAAGGACGACGACCGGGTCGAACTGGTCATGGGCAACCAGGAATACGGCACCGGTCTCCTCACCTCTTACAAGCAAATCGTCTCCGATCAGCTCGGCCTCGACGCCGACCGCATCGACGTGATCATGGGCGATACCGACCGCACTCCGGCCGGCCTGACCGGGGGCTCGCGCGCGATTGCCGTCGGCGGCGCGGCGCTTCACGAGGCCGGCCGCGCCGTCATCAACAAGGGAAGCCAGATCGCGGCGCATATTTTGGAGGTCGGAGCGCAGGACATCACCTTTACCGACGGTGTGTTCGCCGTGCCGGGCACCGACCTGTGCATCGACCTGATGGAGGTCGCCAAGGCCGCGCGCGACCCGGCGCGGCTGCCGGCGGGCATCGAGCCGGGGCTCGACGCGACCCATCATCGCGTGCCGCCGGCGCAGACGTTTCCCAACGGCTGCCACATCGTCGAGGTCGAGATCGATCCCGACACCGGCCGTGTCGCCATCGAGCGCTACACGATTGTCGACGATTTCGGCCGCACCATTAACCCGCTCCTGCTCGAAGGGCAGGTGCACGGCGGTATCGTGCAGGGCATCGGCCAGGCGCTGCTCGAACATGCGATCTACGACGAAGACAGCGGGCAGTTACTGGCCGGCTCATTCATGGACTACGCCATGCCGCGGGCCGGCGACGTTCCTTCCTTCGCCTTTACGACGCACAACGTGCCCTCGACATCCAATCCGTTTGGCGTCAAAGGCGCGGGCGAAGCCGGCTCCGTCGGCGCGCCGCCGGCCGTGATCAACGCCATCGTCGATGCGTTGCATCGCCGGGTCGGCGCACGTCACATCGACATGCCGGCGACGCCGCGGCGGATATGGGAGACGCTGAACGCCGGGCACTAGACAATGATCCGGTCAAGTTCAATCGGATCAGGGTCTGGATATTACGCTGAAGCATGATCTTTTGCGAAAATCGGTTTCCACCCTCGAATCAAGTCCGAGGGCAGGCTTTTTCGGGATCATGCTCTAACGGCGCAGGCGGCTCCTACGCCGCCTCGCCGTCGGCATAGTCGCGGCGGGCGTTGCAAATGCTCTGATGATTGGCGTCCGCCCAGGCGATCAGCGCCTCGAGCGGCGCGAGAAAAGAACGGCCGAGTTCGGTCAATTCGTATTCGACCCGCGGCGGTATTTCCGCAAACAGCGTACGCTTGACGAATCCGTCCTGCTCGAGCCGCTTCAAGGTGCGCGACAGCATCTGCTTTGAAATGTCGCCGATCGCGCGATTGATTTCGCCGAAGCGCATGACGCGCGCGGCGAGCGCCTGCAGCACGAGCAGGCTCCACTGATCGCCGATGCGATCGAGCACATCGCGGATCGGACATGGCTCGACAATGGCTGCGAGCTTGCCCGCGGGAGCCTTTTTGCCGGCAGCAGGCCGCACGGCGCCTTCACTTATTTTCATTCTATCTACCAATGGCTTCGAGGCAGTTGCTGATGTAATCGTTCGGTCAGCTGCGGGTGACCTGGTCACAGTCGGATGACGTCTTGCGCGGGGTCGCGTTGCCGCTTAGCTAAGCCCCCACTCGGTCTATTTGCGTGACCATGTACGGGTTTTTGACCGAGATCGCAACCTGGAGAGGACGGAATACATTATGGCTCGTGTTGCACTCATTGGCGCTTCCGGTCGGGCTGGCTCGCGCATCCTCAAGGAGCTTTCGGATCGCGGTCATACGGTGACTGCCGTCGCCCGCAATCCTGAGAAGATCGCCGCGCTGCCGAAAGTGACTGCGAAAAAGGGCGACGTGGCGGACAAAAACGGCCTCGCCGCGCTTCTCAACGGCCATGACGCCGTGGTGAGCGCGGTACATTTCGCCAGCAGTGATGCGAAGACGCTCATCGAGGCGGTCCGTGCGTCAGGCGCAAAGCGCTATCTAGTGGTCGGCGGCGCCGGCAGTCTCGAAGTCGCGCCTGGCAAACGGCTGGTCGATCAGCCGGACTTTCCGGCCGCCTACAAAACCGAAGCGCTCAAGGGCGCGGAGTTTCTCGATCTGCTGAAAGGCGAAAAGGAACTCGATTGGACATTCCTGTCGCCATCGGCGCTGTTCGTCGAGGGCGAGCGCACAGGCAAATTCCGCCTCGGCAAGGACGCCCTGCTCACAAGCGATAAGGGCAGCAGCATCTCGTTCGAAGATTACGCCATCGCGCTTGTCGACGAGATCGAAAAGCCCGCACATTCGCGCCAGCGATTTACCGTCGGATATTGAAGTCGGCGCTTGCAAGCGGCAAACCGAAGCGAGTGCGCCCCTCTAGCACATCCCGATTCAACCGAATCGGGATTTGCTATAGATTCTTATTCTGTCGCATGTCCTTTTCAGAAAACCGGCTTCCACTTTTCCGGGACATGCTGCAGCGCTCGCGCAGCCTGCAACAAGCTCGGACGCGCTTACAAAAGCGCTCAGGCGGCGAATGCCGGCGCCGGCGTCCCGCCGCCGCCCTTGAGCCAATCGCGCGCAGCGCGCTGCGCGGCGGCGATCTCGCTCTCCGACATCTGGTCGGCGATTTCGCGGCGCAGCCGGATCGCTTCGCGATTGCCCTTCACCGCCGCGAGGTTGAACCACTTGTGCGCGGAGACGAGATCGATCGGCATGTCGCGGCCGACCGAATACATCATGCCGAGTTCGAACAACATGTCGCCTGCGGCCGGTCCCTCACCGAGCGGCGCCGCCGTGCCATCGAGAATCTCAAAACGTGCCATCGTACAGTCCCCTGTCCTTGCCCCGTTGCGACCCCGTCGTCGCATTCTTTGTCGGCTTTCTGTTGCCGGCTGATATTTCGGATAATCGTCAGAACATTTGAATGGTGGTTTAAACAACGCGATGAATCAAAGCTGAACCGGCCGCGCGCCACGCGCGCGCAGTGAGCAAGGTGGCATTAAGTACGCCAATCCGGAACCTCTTATTTTACGGGCATTAGCTGCACGTATCGTCGAAAACTCCTTGCGGCGAAGAAGCTTGCAATGGCGGTCTCGTAAGCTATCCTTTTACCTTCATCAGGAAAGGCGATCGGGAGGCCGTTTATGAAGGATTTCCGCACGACCGCACTTGCCGCCGCGTCGGCAATCGCGCTGGGGCTGATCTCAATCGCACCCGCCCTCGCCGCCGACCCGATCGGCACGTGGTTGACCGGAGATAAGAAGGGCAAGGTCAAGATCATCAATTGCGGCGGCGCCATCTGCGGCACGCTCACTTGGCTTGCCGAGCCGAACGATCCGCAGACGAACAGGCCGAAGACCGACGTGAACAACAAGGACGCGAGCAAGCAGGGCCGGCCGCTCATCGGGGTGCCGATCGTGTTGAGCATGCGGCCTGCCGGCGGCGACAAATGGGAAGGTCAGGTCTACAACGCCGAGGACGGCAACATCTATTCAGGCTCGTTCACGATGAGCGGCTCCAACAGCGCCGAGCTCAAAGGCTGCATCATGGGCGGCTTGATCTGCAAAGGCCAGACCTGGACGCGCTCGAACTAGTCGTTTCGTAGCCCGGATTGCGCTGGTGCAATCGGGAAACATCCTCGCTTCTCATTTCCTCGCTTCTCATTTCCTCGCTTCTCATTTCTTGTCGCGCCTCCCGGGTTTCGCTGTGCTCGACCCGGGCTACGGCCGGCTAAAGCAACGCTCACCGCGCCCGCTGTCCGAACAGGATGGCGCGCACTTTCGGATCTTTCATGTCGACGGCGGAAGCAGCCTCTACGCGGATCGCAAAGGCGCGCTTGACCGCCGGCCGTGCGCGGACCGTTTCGAACCAGCGCTTGAGCTGCGGGAATTGCGCAAGGTCCTGCCCCATGCGTTCGCCGAGCCGCACCCAGCCTACACTCGCCATGTCGGCGATCGAATAGCGGCCCGCGAGAAACTCGCGGTCCGCGAGCCGTGTGTTCATGACGCCGAACAGGCGATTGACCTCGTTGGTGTAGCGGTCGATCGCATAGGCGATCTTCTCCGGCGCATAGAGCCGGAAGTGATTGGCTTGGCCCGCCATCGGTCCCAGTCCGCCCATTTGCCAGAACAGCCACTCGTCGACGGCGACGCGTGCGCGTTCGTCGCGCGGATAGAATTTGCCGGTCTTGCGGCCGAGATATTGCAGGATGGCGCCGGACTCGAAGACCGAAATCGGCCGCCCGTCAGGGCCGCTCGGATCGACGATGGCCGGCATCCGATTGTTCGGCGAGATCGCCAGAAACTGCGGAGAGAATTGCTCGCCCTTCGAGATGTCGACTGGGCGCACGACATAGGGCAGCCCGCACTCCTCCAACATGATTGAGATTTTCCAACCGTTCGGCGTCGGCCAGTAATAGAGCTCGATTGGCGGCTTGCGCCGCCGCGGGGATTTCGGCTTGGCGCGTTCCGGCTTGACGAGTGGTTTAGGCGGTTTGGCGGATTTGGCCGCCGGTGTGCGCGGTGATCGGGGCATCGGGGCTGGGCTCGAACGGAAAAACGGCGCCGCAGATTAGACTACGGCGCCGCGGAAAGTCCTTGGGAGGATGTTCCAAAACGCACCAAGGGCGTCGGCGAGAGCGGGAGACCTAAATCCGCCGGCTGACCGCTCTTTGAGCGAACCGCCGAGGAAAGCCGGGTAACCGGTCTTTCCACTCCACTACCGAACGCGAAGCGAACGATGGTGAGGACTAAGCCTCCGTCTCGCCGACGCCCTCTGTTGTCCACCTGAGCCGGCGCGTCTTGGGCAATTTTTTGAAGCGCCCTCGACGTCAGCCGGCCCGTGTGACGCGATCTTCGACCATGTAGATGTCGAAGATCGATAGCGACGTCGACTACTTCTTCTTACGGCGAGCTTTGGTCTTCTTCGCCGTCTTCTTGGTCGCTGCTTTCGTCTTTCTCTTCTTCGCCATTGCTGCCCTCCTAGCCTGAGTGGATGGCGACATCGGTGCAGTGCAGCCGCGAATCGACATGCACTGTCATCCGATTACTACAGCAGGAAAAAAATAACAGTGACTCCACTTAATTTTGTGTGTAAGTGCCGCGCCCCGACACCGCCGCGTAAGCTCCTGGCGGTATTTCGCAAAATCCGCATCGAACAAATTTTCGCTCGCGCGCGCATTCGCGATCTGTTTTTCACGCGTTGCAGAAATGCCGATGAATTGCGGGTTTTTATCACGCATCGTCATTTGCTCTTCACGCGCGCGCGCGCCGCAAGCGGTCCGCCATCTGCGCGCTTTCGCAGCCGCGAGAGCGCTGGCAGTAACGGATTCACCAAGGCAAAATTTTTTTGCGGCGAACCGCCCGAAAAGGTGCCCTGGCGGGTACTTCGGGGCGCAAAACGCACGAATCGGCCCAACCGATTCGCTTCCGCCGCTCCGCTGGAGGCCGCTTGCGACACCGCACCGCGCCCGCGTTCGGGAGATTTTTCGCGGATGCTTCGAGCATACGCGCACCGTGCGCGGCGAAATTTTCCGCGTGCGCGACGCCGATGACGGCCGCGCTCAGATACCGAGACGCTTCTTCAGGAGATCGTTGACCGCTTGCGGGTTGGCTTTGCCGCCGGAGGCCTTCATCACCTGGCCGACGAACCAGCCGATCGCTTTCGGATTGCTCCTGGCGTCGCCGACTTTGTCGGGATTCTTGGCGACAATGTCGTCAACGAGCTTTTCCAGCGCCGAAACGTCGGTCACTTGCTTCAATCCGCGCGTTTCGACGATCGCGCGCGGATCGCCGCCCTCATTCCAGACGATCTCGAAGACGTCCTTGGCGATCTTCCCCGAGATCGTCCCGTCGGCCATGAGGTCGAGGATGGCGCCGAGCTGTGTTTCTTTCACCGGCGAGGCGGCAATGTCCTTGCCTTCCTTGTTGAGCCGGCCGGCCAGTTCGTTGATGACCCAGTTGGCGGCGATTTTCGGGTCGCGCGTCTTGCCGCCGCTCGCACCGCCCGCTCCTCCAACCACGGCTTCGAAGAACTCCGCGGTCTCGCGCTCGGTCACAAGGACGCCGGCGTCGTATCCCGACAACCCGAAATCTTCCATGAACCGCGCCTTCTTATCGTCGGGCAATTCCGGCAAATGCGCCGCCAGATCCGTCACCAGCGACGGCGCAAGCTTGAGCGGCAGCAGATCGGGATCGGGGAAATAGCGGTAGTCGTGCGCCTCCTCCTTGGAGCGCATCGAGCGCGTTTCGCCTTCGTCCGGATCGAACAGCCGGGTCTCCTGCTCGATTGCGCCGCCTTCCTCAAGAATGCCGATCTGCCGCCAGGCCTCATGCTCGATTGCCTGGCCGATGAAGCGGATGGAATTGAGGTTCTTGATCTCGCAGCGGGTGCCGAGCGGCGCTCCCGGCCTGCGGACCGAGACATTGACGTCCGCCCGCAGGTGGCCTTTCTCCATGTCGCCGTCGCAGGTGCCGAGATAGCGCAGGATCGACCGAAGCTTGCTGAGGAACGCCTTGGCCTCATCGGCGGATCGCAGATCGGGCTTGCTGACGATCTCCATCAACGCCACGCCGGACCGGTTGAGATCGACCAGCGACATGGTGGCGTGCTGGTCGTGCAGCGATTTGCCGGCGTCCTGCTCGAGATGGAGCCGCTCGATGGCGACCCGCACCGTCTCGCCATCGGGCATGTCGACGACGACCTCGCCCTCCCCCACGATCGGCGACTTGTATTGGCTGATCTGATAGCCCTGCGGCAAATCCGGATAGAAATAGTTCTTGCGGTCGAAGACCGATCGTTCGTTGATCTGCGCTTTCAGCCCGAGCCCGGTGCGCACGGCCTGCCGCACGCACTCCTCGTTGATCACCGGCAGCATGCCCGGCATCGCGGCGTCGACCAGCGAGACATGCGAATTCGGCTCGCCGCCGAAGGCGGTCGAAGCGCCGGAGAACAATTTGGCTTCGGAGGTGACCTGCGCATGCACCTCCATGCCGATGACGACTTCCCAGTCGCCGGTCGCCCCTTTGATCAGCTTCGACTTCTTTTGCGCCGCCGTATCCATCGTGACTTCTACCCTGGCCGGGGTCTTGGGTTACGCGCTTCACTGGCCCACTGCAAGTCCGTGCCCAGGCGGTGGGCCCGCTGCTGCAGCCCACGCAAGCTGCCTCGGTGCGCACGGAATATCTGCGTTGCGAGCGGGGCTTGGACAATGGCCGGATATCGGAATTTAATCTGTTCGATAACAGTTAAACACAAGGAGGGAGGAGTTAATGAAACACACCGCGTTGAAACATGCCGCACCATTCGCTGCCGCCGCTTTGACGCTGTTGGTGGCGTCAGACTTGCGCGCCGAACCGCTTTACCCGGAGGTCGTCAACACCTCGCATGCCACGCCGCAGGTGGCGGCATTCTTCAAATCGTATTTCACGGCCAAGAGCGAGCACAAACCGGTGCCGACCACGGATCATTTTTCCGAGGCGCACCTGACCTATATCGACGCGGCTCTCGGCTGGCCCTTTTACAATAAGAAAGGCATGACCGAGATTTTCGAGCAGTTCATGCCGAAATGGCCGCCGAGCGGCCTCTCCTACCCGACCCGCATCAGCGGCGACATGCACTCGGCGGTGGTCGCCTTCACCGACACGCCGGAATTGTTCGGCGGCGAGATCCGCATTCTTGCCGCGATCGACCTCAAGGACGGCAAGATTGTGCGCTGGATCGACTATTGGGACGGCCGCTCGTTCGGCGCCGAGTTAGCCGCCAAGATGCGCACCCCACCCGACAAATTCCCCACCAATTTCGACTACGACGTGGCGAGCGAAGGCGCCTCCGCCAAGATCAACGACGTGTCGCAAAAGCTTGCCGCCGCGTTTGCCGCGGGCGACGCGGCCGCGGCCGACGCCCTGTTCAGCTACGACGCAGTCTATCTCGACCGCGCGCTGCGCGTGCGCGTCCTCGGCAAGCAGGCGATCGGGAAATATCTCGGCCGAATTTTGGCAACCGTCCCCTACGGCAAAGGCTCAAAATTGATGCATGTGGTCGGCAGTGATCAGGGCGGCGGCTTCGAGTGGACGAATGACACAAGCGCCGTGAAACGCGGCATCGTCGCGATCGACCTTAACAGCGCGGGCCAGATCGAGCGGCTCGATACCACCTGGGACAACGGCGTGATGAGCGACGCCGATCTCCAGGCGCTCGTTGTTCAGTCGGTCGAGAAGTAAGTCCTTGGGCGGCGACCAAGACGCGGACACACATCAATTTCGTCATTGCCGGACTTGATCTGACTTGATCCGGCAATCCATTCAACGGAGTGGCCGCATGGACCCCCGGGTCAAGCCCGGGGGTGACAACAGAGTGAGGCCGCTACCTCTCCTCCCGCCAGATGCCGAGCGCTTCCTGCGCCGGGCGGTCGGAGATCGAGAACAGCACCGATTGCGCGGCGGCGGTGTGGACGTAGCGCTTCCACGACGGTACGACGAACACGTCGCGCGGACCCCATTCCAACACCTGGCCACCGACGTTTGTGGTGCCGCGCCCCTCGGCGCAGACGAAGACAGTACTGTCGGTCGAACGATAGGGCTCGCCGCGGAAGCCCTTCGGCAGCATCGCCAGATTAGCGCCCATGGTCGGCAACACTGGGCCGCCGGTGCTCGGATTGGAATAACGGACGCGCGCGCCGTGGCTCTTGTCGATGTCGCCTGCCGCCATCATCCGCTCGATGACCGGACGCGTGCGCGCATAGGTATAATTGATGATCGGCGTGCGCTTGGTCGGCGCGGTGCCGTCGGGCAGCACGCCGGAGCCATAAAAGCTCAGCGAATCGCCATCCCGCCGCGTCGTCTCCTGTGTCGGGCTGCCGAAATCCTCACCGAACGAGGTTTCGTAGAAATTGATCACCGGCGCATCGAGGACATCGAGCCACAGCATCGGCTTGTCCGAGGGGTTGCCGTGATCGTGCGGGGCCCAGTTGGCGGTGATGATGAAATCGCCCGGCGACATGAACGCCTTCTCGCCTTCGACCGCAGTGTAGGCGCCCTCGCCGTCGAGCACGAAACGGATCGCCGAGGAGACATGGCGATGTGCCGGCGCAATCTCACCCGGCATGATCATCTGAATGCCGGCGAACAGCGTGTTGGTGACGCGTGATTCCCCGCGCAGCGCCGGGTTTTCCAGGATCAGGACACGGCGCTTGGCCTCTTCCGCGGTAATCAGGCCGCCTGCTTCCATGACCAGCGATTTCACATCGTCGAAATGCCAGGCCGCCGGGGCACACCGCGACACCGGCTCGTCGCGAAACAGCGTGCCCATGACCTTCCAGAGCGGTGTCATGCCGTGCTGGGAGATGCGCGCGTAATAGTCCTGCCGCATCGCCTCGATGTTGTGCTTGCGGTCGGGCGTCCCTTGATCCTGCTTCTTCGCGTTTACAGTCGCCATGACATGCTCCATCTCAGGCCCAACGAGCGATCATCTAATCCACGCATGCAAATCTGCGGCGCAAGATGCGCATCGGCCAAGCAGTGCCGCGCTGCCTTTTGCAAGGAGCCCGATCCGTTTCTTCGGCCCCGCGATTTAAATTTCAATGGCCGATCGGAATGACCCAGTCTACGCCCTCGGCGAGGCCAACGGTATATCGTCCGTCTTGGTAAAGCAGCGGATGCACGCTGTCGCGCACCGCTGCGCGGTAGACGGCGCCGACCACGATGGAATGCGTTCGGTGGCCGTAGGTTTCCTCGACGGTACAGAACACGCTCGCCTGCGCGTCGGCAACGAACGGCACGCCCCGGTCATCCAGCTTCCAATTGCCGTGTGCAAACCGGTCTTCAATGTCTTTTCGACTGAACATATGCGCCAAATCATGCTGGTCGGCATGCAGAATATTTATGCAAAAGCGGCCCTCGCTGAGCAGCGGACGGTGCAAACTAGACGATTGATTGACGCAGACCAACAGTGACGGCGGCTGCATTGACAAGGAGCAGACGGCCGTTGCCGTCATGCCGAAGCGGCGGTTGTCGCAAGCCGTCGAGACGATGCTCACCGCACTCGCCAGCGTGCGCATGGCCTTGCGGAAATCACCCTGCAGCGCTTCTCCCATGGCGTCCTCGCTTTATGACGAAGCACATTCATTCCGCGCGTGTCACTATAATTGCTTTTACAACTGTTGTAAATGCATCAAATGGAGGGCGACGCCCGGGCAAGCGCGCCCCTGCTCGGAAAAACAGGTGCTCCGACAAACGGCAGGGCAAAAAGCGACCGAGCCGGCAGCGGCAGGGCTGCCCGGGAGGCAAGGCACCCATGCAATGGCGGCGCGGCGTTCAAGAACTTCACGTATTGGCGTTGCCGCCGTCGACCAGGACGTTCTGCCCGGTCATGAAGTCGCTCTCCGCGCTGGCCAGGAAGACGAGAGCGCCGAGCAAATCCTGCGGATGCAGGTCGCGCTTGAGATACCGCGACGCCAGAACGTGCTTGCGCGCGTTGGCGATGTGCTCCGGATTTTCGGCCATGAGCGTTTCGCTCATAGTCAGACCGGGCGACAGGGTGTTGACCCGGATGCCGTGTTCGCCAAGCTCCAAGGCCATGACCCGGGTCATGGCCATGACCCCACCCTTCGAGGTCACATAGTGCAGCATGCGCGGAATGCCGTGGAAGATGCTGCCGGAACCGATATTGATGATCTTGCCGTAGCCCCGCGCGCTCATATGCGGCGCCACGTGCTTCACCATGAGAAACGGACCGCGCAGATTGATCGCCATGACGCGGTCCCAGAGGCCCGCATCGATCTCCGTACATTTGGTCTCGCGCAAGGGCGCGAACAGCGCGGCATTGTTCACCAGGATGTCGATCTGGCCGAAACGCGCCAGGGTCTCCGCCACCAGCGCTTTCACCGACGCCTCATCGCCCACGTCGGTGACTACGCTGGCGACCGAATTGGCGCCGTGCTGGCGGGCAAGAGTCTCCGCGACCTCCTTGCCGTCGGCGATATCGGCGATCATCAGCCGCGCGCCTTCGGCCGCCAATGCTCGCGTATAGTGCGCGCCAATGCCCTTGGCGCCGCCGGTGACGACGGCGACACGCCCGTCCAGTCTGCCCACGATTCCCCTCCCCGGTTTATACTGCTTTAGCTCTTGTCAGCTCATGACGCCGAAGCGCCCGATGAATTTGGCGAAGGCTTCGAGCTGCTGCCTGATGAAACCGACCGTCTGCTGATCGGTGATCTGGCCGGTCTTGGCATCGATCTTTTGCGAGCAATTGCCGATGAAGATCTCCGGCTTGTTCAAGGTCATCGCATCGAGAAAGATCATCGAGCGGCGGAGATCGTATTGCATGCGTCCGCCGCCGAGGCTGCCGTTAGCCGCCGATTGGAGCGCGACCGGCTTGCCGGCAAAGGGCTGGTTGGGCACGCGCGACACCCAGTCGATCGCATTCTTCAAGCCTCCCGGCATGGAAAAGTTATATTCCGGCGAGTTAAAGATCACGCCATCGGCGGCGCGCACCACCTCCGCCAGTGCGTGCACCGCCGGCGGGATGCCGGTCGTGTCCTGAATGTCGGCGTTATAGATGGGAAAATCTGCGAACGGCGGCGCCTCCTTGAGCTTCATGTTGGGCGGCGCCAGTCCCGGCAAAGCGTTCATGACCATGCGATTGTAGGAGCCTTTGCGCAGGCTGCCGCAGATGCAAACAACGTTTAAAGTTTTGTCGGCCATGGTGCTCTCATCGTATCAATAAAAGCCGTGACAGTCCGTTTTCAGGCAGTGTCGCAGTCAATGCGCGATCGGCACGACGGGTTCGAACGCGTTAACTGCCGGGCGAATTCAACAGTGACGGCGCGACGATTTCCTTCCAGCTCTGCGGCGACGATTTGAGCTCGCCGTGCCGGCCCATGAAATCGGCGAAAGCCCCGATGCCGCGCACGGCGCTGCCGAATTCGTCCTTGAGGCCGGACAGCACGCCGGCGAGCGCTGCCGCATCGAGCGTCCTTGACGGCTCGTGCATCAGGTAGATGTCGGCGGCGCGGCGCGGATCGTCATGGATGATGCGCGCCGCCTCGTCGATGGCTCTGGCGACGGATTCAGGCACTTTCGGATGCGCGGCTATATAGCCTTTGCTTGCGCCCAATATCAAAAACGAAGCCTTGCCGCCGATCACGTCGGACGCGCTGAAAACTTTATGAACGTGACCGTCGGCGAGCGCGATTTCGGCATAGGGCGCGGAGGAAAAATAGCCGGTCACCGAATCCTTGGCGCCGACGAGATCGTTGACCGCCTCGGCGTGCGAGAGCACGACGATCTGGCCGCGCAGTTTGTCATATTGGCCAAACACCTTTTCCGACTGCATCTGCAGCAGATAGAGCTGCGGCGCCGAGCGCGAGGGAACAGCAATGCGGTCGGCGGAGCGGAAATCGGCAAGCGAGCGTATGTCCCCGCGGTTGGTCAAAAGCACGGGCGGCAAGGTCGTCAGCCCGGAAACGGCGAAGATCTGCCGCGGCGTGTCCTTCGCCTTCTCCCAGGCCGCGAGCAGAGGCGCGGCGCCGAACGGCGCCATGTCGATCGCCCCGTTCGCAAGCGCCTCCTGCAGGGCGCCGGCCCCAAGAAACCGCTGATAGCTCGCCCGCAGTTCGAGATGGCTCTCTTTGCCGTACTTCTCGACGAGCTTGAGATCCTCGCAGATATAGGCCGGCAGAAAGGCAAGGCCGAAACCCAAGCCGATCCGCACTTGCTCTTCGGCCAAGCCCGGTGAGGCAGCAGCGAACGCAAGACAAAGGGCGAGGAGCAAGTCCGCGCGTGCGCGCAGCCGTTTGCGTCCGATAGTTCGGCCGCGTGCGACGTCAGCCGATTTTTTCATCGGCGATCGGATTGCGCAGAATTCCGAGCCCCTCGATCTCGACTTCGCAGACGTCGCCGTCTTTCATCCAGACCGGCGGCTTGCGTGCAAAGCCGACGCCTGACGGCGTGCCGGTGAAGATAATGTCACCGGGCTCGAGCGTCATACCCTGCGTGACGTAAACCAGCGTCTCAACAACTGGGAACATCATATTGTCGGTATTGTCGGATTGCATCACCTGGCCGTTCAGGCGGGTCTCAATCTTGAGCCCTTTACCGCCGGGCGGGACCGCGTCGGCGGAGACAAAATAGGGGCCGAACCCGCCGGTGCGGTCGAAGTTCTTGCCCATGTCCCATTGCGTGGTCTTACGCTGGAATTCGCGTACCGAGCCCTCGTTGCCGCAGGCGTAACCGGCGACGCAGGAGAGCGCGTCGGCGGGGGTCAAATGCTTGGCCCGCTTGCCGACCACGAGGATCATCTCGGCTTCGTAATCGAGCGTCTCGGTGACTTGCGGGCGGACGATCGGCTGGCCATGCGGAACGAGCGACGTCAGCCCGCGCATGAAGATAGTGGGGAATTTCGGCAAGTTATCGCGCTGCGGACCTTCCTTGACGTGCTCGAGATAATTCAGGCCAAGGCAAATGATCTTTCCGGGCCGCACCACCGGCAACCGATAGGTAAGGCTCGCCAGCGGCTTGCGCGCGCTCGCCGGGGCGCGCTTGGCGATCTCCGCAAGCGGCTTCATATCGCCGCCGTTCTTCGCAAGCCATTCGCCGAGATCGGTCGGAGCGTTGCCATCGGCCGCCTGCAGATCGATCGCCTCTTCGCCTTCCACGACGCCGAGCCGCGCCCCGCCCTGACCCTCGAACGCAACGATTTTCATGGTTCTAAAGCCTTCCTTGATCCGCCCCCGGCCGGTCGCCGGGCGGCGACTATAACGGTGGCATCCGCCACGATCCACCGGCACGAAGGGCTCGGCAACAGCGACCGGCGAAGCGGCGACCAGCAAATTCCCCAGCGGCGTCGATCACGAGCATTCTGTGATCCTCACCCCAAAGGGCCGTCAAGGGAAACTGTCGGGCGGGCCTCACATGGCTGCAGCGGCGGCCTTCGCAAGGGCCGCGCTCAGCGGCTTCAGAAAATACTCTTTCAGTCGCTCACGGGCGGCAACCGCGGCCGCAAGATCGAAACTATTGACGACTGCCAAACGGAAACCTCCCGGCGGCATCGCATGCAGTTCCGGTGCAAGATCCTCGCGAAAGGTAATCTGCACACTTGAGATGCCGGGTATCCGCTTGATCGCTTCGATGAAGATCGAAGGCGGATGGCGGTAGCGTACATCGTTGGGACCGAACAGCACGACGCTATAGCCACCGCGGCGGTCAGTGTCGGGGAAATTCCAGACACCGGTCTCATAGAGGTGCACCACCGCGTCGACCCATCCCGCTCCGTAAAGATCGGGCCACTGATCGGCGAAGCGCAGATGCACCTCGATGATGGTGCCGCCGATGGTTTCTGCATTGAGCATGCCGGTATAGCCGGCAAGATGCTTGCGTATCCAGGCGCCGCAGCGCGCTTCGATTTCGGGCTCCGGCTCGGCATGGATCGTCCAATAGTCGAAGGTGCCCTCGCCCGCCGGCTTGCCGGTGACATGCCGCCACCAGCACGGCTCGCCGTTGATCACGGCGAGATCGGACGACACGTGACGGCCTTGCAGAAGCCTCATCCAGAAATGGCCGGGGGCCGCATGCGCGTCGTAATCGGCCTGCGAGCGGAGCACGCGGCTGCCGATACCCATGCCTTTGAGATTGACGATCGGCTTGGAGAAAACCGGAAAGCACGGCGGCTTCGTACCGTGGGGGCCGGCCTCGAGCCCCTGGCTTTGCGCCACCGCGAGTTTGTCGTAGACCCATTGGTGTGTCGGGTACCATTGCCAGGCGTCGCTATCCTCGGTGGTGATATCGACGTCGGTCTCGACGTGCGCAAAATATTGCAGGCGCCAGGGATCGGCTTCGTGGATCGGCATCAACCCGAACGCGGAAAAATTGGAAACAAGGGAGTGAAAGACGGGCACCCACCCGACCCTCCGTTTTTAGGGGGAAGGAGGGACCGGTGGCAATCTCTTTCGCCTTCTGAAACCAGGAAATAAACCGTTTGGGCCGCTTTCATTGACGTAACGATCCTAGCGCCGCCGGCTCGCCCGCGTCCGCGCCACCTTTTTTGCCGCAGCCGAACGGCCCGCCGCGCCCTTGGTGCGCGCGGCCTTGCGCGCTGCGGCCGAGCGTTGCGCTGCCGTACGGCGGGTGGCGGCATTCTGCGCTTGTCGCGACAGCGCCTTGCGCGAAACCGTGTTGCGCGGCTCGCGTTTGAGCGCCTTGCCCACCGCGCGCGAAACGCGCGGCCGCCGCTTGGCCTTGCGCCGGCCCTGGCCGGCCTCATAGGCATATTCGGCGCTTCGGCGGGTGCGCTCGGTGGTCTGGCCGCGTTTCGGCGGCGGCAGATCGACGCCGGCGCGGCGCGCCTCCGACAGCCCGATCGCGATGGCCTGTTTGGTCGAGCGCGCGCCATGCTCGCCACGGCGGATCTTGTCGATCTCCTCGCGAACGAACTCGCCCGCCTGCGTCGAGGCGGACCTACCCTCACGCTTGTCACGGCGAGCGTTCTCGATGGTGCGTTTGTCAGGCATGGTGGTCCTTCACGCGCATCCAGCCGCGAAGACCAACGCAGCCGCACGGATATGGTTCGAAAAACGCAAACGCGGCGCGCGTCGTGCACGGTTGCAGGTCTTGAGCCGGTGGGGCCCTATCAATCCGCGGGACGCCGGAAAGATTATATCAATCTTGCGCCATGCGCAGCGCGTGAACGCTGAACAGGCCGTCGGTCCACACTTTCAGCGGCGACCAACCGCTGCCGCGTGCCAGCGCCTGAAACGACGCGACCGAATATTTGTAGCTGTTCTCGGTATGGATCGTCTCGCCGGCGCGGAAGTCGATGATGGTGTCGCCGATCCGAACCTTCTGGCGCCTGGTGCTGGCGAGGTGCATTTCGATGCGATGCCGCTCGGCATTGTAAAACGCGTGGTGCTCGAAGGCCGCAAGATCGAAATTGGCGCCCAATTCGCGGTTGATGCGGACAAGCAGATTGAGATTGAACTTCGCGGTGACGCCTTCGGCATCGTTATAGGCGCGATAGAGAATGTCGGGCGCCTTCTCCAGATCGACACCGACGATCAGTACCGATCCGGCACCCAGGATGCCGCCGGCGCGCCGCAGGAACGCGCAGGCTTCATGCGGCTCGAAATTGCCGATGGTGGAGCCCGGAAAGAGGCCCGCGCGCGGCTTGGCGGCGATCTCGGCAGGCAACTCGGTCATGGCGGTAAAATCCGCCACCACCGGAATGACGGACAGATGCGGGAAATCGCGGCGCAGCCGCGCCGCATCGTCGCGCAGAAAATCGCCGGAGATATCGACCGGAACATAAGCTTCAACGCTCGCGGCGGCGCCCAGGAGAATGCGCGCCTTGCGGCTCGAGCCGCTGCCGAACTCGACCAGCGTCGAAGCAGGCGGAAACAGCGAGGCGATCTCCGGCGCATATTTCTCCAAGAGACCGAGCTCGCTGCGCGTCGGATAATATTCCGGCAACGTCGTAATGCGGTCGAACAGGCTTGAGCCGGTCAGATCGTAAAAATATTTCGGCGGCAGATGTTTGGGCTTGGCGCTGAGACCGGAGACGATATCGGCGGCAAACTCATTCGCGGTCTCGACCGGGCGCTGCGCGCGAAGGGCGGATCGGGGGCTCATGATGAGGCTCAATGTTCGAATTCCGCCAAACGCAGGCCGCTGAATTGCCAGCGCGCCGACGGATAAAAGAAGTTGCGGTAGGTTTTGCGCGAATGACCGGCGGGTGTCGCGAGCGAAGAGCCACGCAGCACCATTTGATTGATCATGAACTTGCCATTGTATTCGCCGAGCGCGCCCGGCTCGGGCTGATATCCGGGATAGGGCGAATAGGCGCTGCGGGTCCATTGCCAGACCGAGCCGAACACATCGTCGAGCGCCTCGGCTCTGGCGGCGACTTCCCATTCGGCTTCGCTCGGCAAATGCTTGCCGGCCCAGCGCGCGAACGCATCCGCTTCGTAATAGCTGACATGGCACACGGGCAGCGCCGGATCGATGGCGCGCAAACCGCCAAGCGTCATCGAAAACCAGGCGCCGTCGATGTGCTGCCAATAGCCGGGCGCGTTCCAGCCTTGCGCTTCTACCGTCGCCCAACCGTCGGAGAGCCAAAGGCTCGGCGTTGCATAGCCGCTGTCCGCCATGAATTCGAGCCACTCACCATTCGTCACCAACGCCTGCGACAGGCGCACGGGCTTGAGCAATACTTGATGCGCCGGCCGTTCATTGTCGAACGAGAAACCCGCCGCGTCGTGGCCGATCACGTGAATGCCGGCGACCAATTCGTTCTCAGGTGAGCTCGCGCGCTTGCCGCGCGGCCATTGCCAGTGCTGGTCGTAGACGGGATGGGTCGGGTTTTGCGCAAAGGCGTGCAAAAGGTCGGTCAGCATCAATTCCTGATGCTGTTGCTCGTGGTGCAGACCGATCTCGACGATCGGAAGAACCTGCTCCGGCTCCTGCGTCGTCTCGATCAGCCTCACCACCGCCGCATCGACATGTGCGCGGTAGGCCGTCGTCTCGACGACGCCGGGGCGTGTGATCAAGCCGCGCTGCGGGCGCGCGTGACGCGGCCCCGCCGCCACGTAATAGGAATTGAACAGATAGGCGAAGCGCTCGTCGAACGGACGATAGGACGGCGCGAACGGACGCAGCAGAAACTGCTCGAAGAACCAGGTGACATGCGCGCGATGCCATTTCGCCGGACTGGCGTCAGGCATCGACTGCACCAGCTGGTCCTCGGGAGACAGCGGCGCCGCGCGCCGCTCGGTCTCATTGCGGACCGCGACGAAAGCATCGCGCCAAAAACGGCGCGTATCGCCGGGCGGTTCGGCAATCGCGCCCTCCCCTTTGGCCGGGTCATGCAGGCGAACGGCAGGACGTGGCATAAGCTAGGCTCGGAAAAACCAAATCGATAGGAATAGCTGGACTCAAAGCTTAGGAAGGTAATCAGCATCCTTGAGGATGGTTCCATCGTGGTCCGGTTGCAAGTAGCCGAAACCGGCTAACGGGGATGTGATCGCGCAAGAATTTTTCCCCTTCAGGGATTGACCTTGCGGCAAAACTACTTACCGGAATCGCCTCCGGGCACGAGGGAGCACTGCATGCCGAACGCCATGCTGCCGCGGGAGCGGTGCGATTATTCCGCCATTGTCGACCGCCCCCCGCTCAAGCTTCCCGGTAACGCGCGGCTTATTTTCTGGACGATCGTCAATCTGGAAGTCTGGGACATCCGTAAGCCGATGGCACGCCAGGTGCTCGCACCACCGACCGGCCAGACGCAAATTCCCGACGTGCCGAATTGGAGCTGGCACGAATACGGCATGCGGGTCGGCGTATGGCGCTTCTTCGACTTGTTCAAGCGCCTGAGGATTCGGCCGACGCTCGCGGTCAATGCCCGCGTCTGCGAGGATTATCCGCGGGTCGCTGAACAGGCGCGCACCGAGGGCTGGGAATTCATGGGCCATTCCTACGAGCAGGGCCCGATCCACGCGGAGCCGGACCAGAGAGCGATGGTCGAGCGCTCACTCGCCGTCATCGAGCGCTTCTGCGGCAAGCGCCCGCTCGGCTGGCTCGGCCCCGGGTTGACCGAAACGTTCGAAACCCCGGAAATCCTCGCCGGCGCCGGCGTCAAATATATCGGCGACTGGGTCTATGACGACGAGCCGACGGTGATCCGTACCGCCAACGGCCCCTTGCTCACCCTGCCCTATACGCTCGAACTCAACGACATCCCGATGATGATCGTGCAGCATCACGAGAGCGAATATCTGATGCGGCGCGCGATCGATCAGTTCGATCGGCTCTACGCCGAAGGCGAGCACCGCGCCAAGATCATGGCGCTTGCGATCCATCCGTACATCAGCGGCCAGCCGCATCGGATCAAATATCTGGAAGCGATCTACGAGCACGCGCGCCGGTTCGACGGCGTCGTCTATTGGACAGGCGAGGAGATCGTGGACTGGTATCTCAAATCCGGTGCCGTCGCGATCAAGTGACAGATCGACACGCGTCGTGTCCGCGCTTGTCGCGAGCATGCGCGTCTTGTTATGCAAAGAAGCGGCGTGGACGGCCGACCAAGGCGGGCGATGACGTAAGCGACGGGAGGGGTGTGATGCGAAGCATCACGGCTGGCGTAGTGATCTTTGCTCTTATTTCCGCGGCGACCACAGCGTCTGCCGCGCCGGCGACCGATCCCGCTGCACCGGCTGCCAAGCCGGCGGTGAAAGCCATGCCGGGCGCGAAGCCCGCAGCCGCAACTCTGTCCGCCGCCGCATTCGCCGCGCCCTGTCACACCACCGGCACTTATGACGCCTGGCTCGCCGCCTTCGAGCGCGAAGCACTGGCGCAGAAGATTTCCCAGCACGCCATATCGGCGGCCGCACCGTACCTCACCTACGATCAGAAGATCGTCTATATCGACCGCGGCCAGCGCGTCTTCACCCAGACCTTTCTGGAATTCTCCGGCCGCATGGCCGCCGCTTACCGCATCCAGCGCGGCCAGGCGCTGATCAAGGCCAACGCGGCGACCTTTGCCCGCATCGAGCAGGAATTTGGCGTGCCCGCGCCGGTGATCGTTGCGTTCTGGGGCCTGGAGAGCGACTTCGGCGCCAATATGGGCAAGTATCCGTCGCTCAGCGCGATCGCCACGCTGGCCTACGATTGCCGGCGCAGCGACCGCTTTCGCGCGCAGCTTTTCGATGCGCTGCGCCTGATCGAGCGCGGGGATCTACGACCCGAGGACATGATCGGCTCCTGGGCGGGCGAGCTCGGCCAGACCCAGATGATGCCGTCGGAATACAATCAATACGGCGTCGACTACGACGGCGACGGCAAGCGCGATCTGATCCACAGCACGCCCGACGTGCTCGCGTCCACCGCCAATTACCTGAAAGGCCTCGGCTGGAAGAAGGGCGAGCCCTGGGTCACGGAAGTGCACGTGCCGGCTAATCTGCCGTGGGATCAGGCCGATCTGGCGATCCAGCTGCCGCGCTCGAAGTGGGCGGGCTGGGGCGTGACGCTCGCCGACGGCCGGCCGCTTCCGAACGACAATCTGCCGGCCTCGCTGTTGCTGCCGATGGGGCGGCTTGGTCCAGCTTTTCTCGCCTATCCGAATTTCCAGGTCTATCTGCAGTGGAATAATTCACTGGTCTATTCGACCACGGCGGCCTATCTCGCCACCCGCATCGCAGGCGCGTCTGCGCTGCGGCACGGCAGCCCGCCGCCGGCACTCGCCTTCGAGGACATGAAAGCCTTGCAGGCAATGCTGGTGCGCGCCGGTTTCGATGTCGGCAAAGTCGATGGCTTTGCCGGCTTGAAGACCCGGCAGGCCGTCAAAGCCATGCAGGTGAAATACGGCCTGCCGGCGGATTCCTATCCGACGGCGGAGCTTTTGGCCCGCATGCGCGGCGGCGGATAGCTCAAACAACGTTGGTCGGCGCGAGGTGGCATTCGAGTTCGCCGGTTTCAATCTGAATGGTCGCGTGACGAATGCCGAAGCGATGCTCCAGCTCATGGGCGGCGTCCATCAAAAAGGCGTCGCCCGTGTGCCCGCCTTGGCATACGAGATGAACGGTCAGCGCCGTTTCCGTCGTGCTCATGGCCCAGATGTGCAGGTCGTGCACGCCGGCAACGCCCGGCAAATTCTCCAGGTAGCCGCGCACGTCCGCGATGCTGACGCCTTGGGGGACGGCACCCATGGACATGTGCAGCGACTGCCATAGCAAGCCCCAGGTGCCCCAAACGATCGCCGCGGAGACGAGCAAGCTCGCGACCGGATCGACCCAGGTCCAGCCGGTCCAGAGCAGCACCCCGCCCGCGATCACGACGCCGGCCGAAACGGCTGCGTCCGCAGCCAAATGCGCAAAGGCGCTGCGGATGTTCAGATCGTGCTCGCGTCCTGCCATCAGCAGCCAAGCGGACAGACCGTTGATGATAATGGCCGCGCCAGCCACGATCATCACTGTTGCGCCGTTGGTTTGCTCCGCAGCACCGAAGCGCCGGATCGCTTCCCACGCGATCGCGCCGGTTGCGACCAATAGCAGGATAGCGTTGATCAAAGCAGACAGGATCGAGGCCGATCGAAACCCATACGTGAATCTCTCGGTCGGCGCGGCGCGGCCTAGAAGATACGCGCCCCAGGCCAAGATCAGGCCAAGCACGTCGCCAAAATTGTGGCCCGCGTCCGCCAGCAACGCGATCGAGTTGGCGGCAAGCCCATAAACGATCTGCGCCACGACAAGCGCGAGATTGAGCGCAGTGGCGATCGCAAAAGCGGCGCCGAAATTGGTCACGCCGTGCGCGTGATCGTGATGGTCATGGTGATCGTGAGCATGCGGCATGCGCTGCTTATGCGCTAGGACGGCGGTGTTATACAATCACATCCGCGACGTCGGCGTCGGCAGCCGCGGCCTCACGAACGATGCTCCAAGAGTTGAGCGGCGCTCGGCTTTGCAACACTTCAATGAAAACCGAACCCATGCGCACGGTTTGTGAGCATACTGCAACTGGGATATGACTTGGTCGCTGCTCGTCGATAGGAAGTCACTCTCGCCGCAGGAAAGAGAATTCCATGCGCGAGACAGACCACAAATATACGCCGCCTGACGTTATTCGCGAACTTTGCCGGCCGCCGTGGCGCGTTACCTCGATGGCGCCGACCTGCTCGAAAAACCCAAGCGCTGCGGTTATCGACAATCGATGCGGAGGGTTGGCCACATGCGGCGTCGCTGAGCGCCGGCGACGCCGTCGCAATGCCAGGCGGGAACGTCCGCTTTGTCCTCTTTCCGCAATCCGGCACCGTCGCCAATCTGGCCCGCGACGAACGGCTGACGCTTACGCTTTCGCTCGATGGCGGCATGTGTGAGTTGAGAATGCGCGCGCGTCGGCTGAACCATTCTTCGAAGGACGTGCCGTTGGCGTTCTTTGAGGCCGGGATTGAAGCGGTGCGCCGTCACGTAACGCCTTACGCAGCGGTTACCGGCGGAATCATTTACCTGGGGAGTTGAGCAAACTTCCCGCGGTCCCGACTGTACGGCCCAAACGGCAGCCAATCGAAAACGAGTGAAGCTGCAGTTCCCTCCTCGCCCCATGCCGTCCCCGATAGCGAATCCGTGGACGAACAATGCCGAGAGAATCGTCTAAGACATTGCTTTCGCCGCAACTTGTGTTGTCAGCGCCTCGGCGATCTCAGCCTGCGTCACCGTCTCAAGCGATTTCGCGATTTTGACCCTGATGGTCGGCTCGCCCGCGCGCATCAGGAGAATAATAGTCTCGTTGCCGCCACACGCCGCATGACCGCATTCGCTGCCGCTGATGCTGACGGCAGTGGTTTCGTCATCGCCAAGGAGAGCGTGCATCCACCGCATGACTCTGGCGCTCGCTTCCGCGCGGAGTTCTGTTCTTTGTGACTGCTTGTAACGCAGGGCCATGAAGCTCCTTCAGCCCGAAGGCACAAATCTCCTTAGATGGCAGGCTTGAAATGTAACGTTATAACGTTACACTACAAGTGAAAAGTGGAGCGGAAATCGGACGTCGGTTCGGAAAACATCGGACCGGCGCCGGTTAGCGTTCGGGAAACCGGCCTGTTACATTCGCGCCACAGCTTGCGTGTCACTGAGCCTTGTCAAGAAGGCTTCGTTTCGATCGCATTGCGTGCGAGCGGCCGGGCGGTAGACTGTCGCTTTGTTCGTGCTGGATACTGTGTTCTTGCTGGATAGCGGTTCGCCTGATGTGTTGGGTTCGGGGCAATAGGCGGTGGAGCACGTGGCTCGCGCTTGCAGCGATGGCGCTGCAGCTCGTGCTGTCGTTCGGACACATCCATCTCGAGAACCTCGGGACCGGCTCCGTCGTCGCCGGCATCGCGGCGTCCAAAGCCGCTTCGTCGCCACAGAATCCCGCGCATCATCCGGCGAACGAGGCGGACGACTATTGCGCGATCTGCGCAAACATTCATCTCGCTTCGTCGTCATTCGTGCCGGCTCCGCCGCTGTTGCCGGCGCCGTTCGCCTCCCGAACGATTGAGCATTTCAGCTCTTTCACCTTCACTTTTGTCTCGCCGCAACGTACGGCGTTTCAATCGCGCGCTCCTCCGCTAGCCTGATTCCCGGTCGTTGCTGATCTGAGCCTCGCCGCGCGTACGCGCCGGCGACGGCGGTCAGATAAACGCGGCAATTCCAACATTTTTCCGATCCGCCGCGTCAGCGCGACCCGCCATCGAGCCGGCCGTTTGGCCACTTGTTGTAGCAATCAGGAACGAATTTTGATGTCTGCGCTCGCTTTCCACCGTTCCCGCGGCTATCTGCTGCGCGGTTCAGCTATCGCTATGGCGCTCGGCTTTGCCACCGCGGCCGCTGCGCAAAACCAGCTTCCCGAGGTCGTCGTGACGGCGCCGAAGGAGAAAGAAAAGCCGAAACCCAAACCCACTCAGGTGCGTGCCGCGGCGCGCCCGGCACCAGCGACCGCTCCAGCGGCCGCACCTGCGCCCGCTGCGCAACCGGTCTCGCCTGGGGCGCAGCTCAATGCCAAAGCCGAAACCTTCGACCAGGCGCGCAGCAACCTCTTCACCACCATCGGCACCTCGTCGAGCACTATGACCCAGCAGACCATTCAGGCGCTGCCCGGTGGCGACAACACCCCAGTCGAAAGAATGCTGCTGCAGTTCCCCGGCGTCTCGCAGGACTCCGCCGCGAGCGGCCTCCTGCACGTCCGCAACGACCACGCCAATCTGCAATTCCGCATCAATGGTGTCATGCTGCCCGACGGCCCCACCGGCTTCGGCAGCATCCTCGACGCCAGTTGGATCGGCAGCCTCAGCCTCGTCGTCGGCGCGCTCCCGGCCGAATATGGGTTACGGAACACCGGGCTGCTCGACATCACGACCCGCACCGACCTGTTCAACAACAGCGGCCAGGCCGGCGTTTACGGCGGCAGTCAAAAGACGATCACGCCGTCGCTCCAATACGGCGGCACGTTCGGCAGCACCTGTCCGACCATCCCGGCACCGCCGCCCGGTACCAAAGCGTTGCCCGGTGCGGATTGCTTCCCGGGCGTCCAGTACTTTTTCACCGGACGATATCTGGCGACCAACGAAGGCTTGGAAAATTCGATCCCCAGCTATAGCCCAATCCACGACTACTCCAACCAGTACAAAGGCTTCGCTTACCTGTCGACGTTCGTCGATCCCTATACGCGGCTCAGCCTGATCGCGGGAACGTTCACCGGGACGTTCCAGATTCCGAACACGCCGGGGCAGTCGGTCGGATTCGCGGGCAATCCTCCGGTCGCGAGCGCGTTTGGCGTGACCGCCTTCAATTCGGCCGCGCTGCAGGAGAACCAAGTTGAGGATACCCAATACAGCGTGCTCGCCCTGCAGCGATCGGTCAACGGCTTCGACGGGCAGCTTTCCTATTTCACGCGGTACGACCGCCTGCACTTTTCGCCGGACCCAGTGGGTGACTTGCTGATCAACGGCATTGCCTCGGACATCGTGCGGCAATCGCTCACCAACGGCATTCAGGCGGACGCCTCGTATCAGCTCTATCCGGCGCACACGATCCGCACCGGCTTCTTTTTCAGCGGCGAAACGATCTTTGACGGCAACTCCTCGCTAGTCGAGCCGGCTCCGGGCGGCGTGGCGGTCGATGCGCCTTTCACGATCACCGACGACGTGTCAAAGACTGGTTACTTGGCGGCCGTCTATGCGCAGGACGAATGGAAGGTCACCGACAAGTTCATCATCAACGGCGGTCTGCGCTTCGACCAGCAGTGGCTGTTCACCAACGCCAACCAGCTCAGCCCACGCATCAGTTTCACCTATCTGCCGTTCGAATTCACCAAGTTCCATTTCGGCTACGCGCGCTATTTCACGCCGCCGGTCCTGGTCGAAGCGGCGCCTGCCAACATCGCCTTGTTCAACGGCACCACGGGGGCTTCGACCAGTCCTGGTACCGATCCGGTGTTGCCGGAACGCTCGCACTATTTCGACGCCGGCGTCGATCAGAATATTCCGTTCGGCTGCACCAAGCCGGCGGCCAAGGACTGCACCGATCTCGACCTCGGTATGGACGTCTATTACAAGCTCGCCACCGACCTGATCGACAACGGCCTTTTCGGCCAGGCACTGGTGCTGAGCGCGTTCAATTATGCGCAAGGCGTTGTCGAAGGCATCGAGTTCACCGCCAAATTTCACAGCGGCAATTTTCAGGCTTACGCCAATCTCGCTGTGGGCCAAGAGAGAGCGACCAATGTGGTGTCGAACGAATATCTGTTCGACAACGTCACGCCAGTCCCCGCGCTCGGCGGCCTGACGCTGCGGCAGTACGTCGACTCGCATTGGATTTATACGGACCACACGCAACTCGTCACCGGCTCGGCCGGCTTCTGGTACCAGTTTTGCGGCCGACCCGCCTATGCCAACGAGACTTTTTGGGCGCCGGACGCATCTTGGTGTGGAATGCGGCTGACTGGCGACATGATCTATGGCAGCGGCCTGCGCAACGATATCGCCAATCTCGGGACGAACCCGCCCTATACCCAGTTCAATGTCGGGATCGCGCGCGAATTTCTCTGGCCCGATGATCCGAAGCCGATGACGGTGCGCTTCGACATCGTCAATCTGCTCGACACCGTCTACCAAATCCGCGGCGGCGCGACCTGCCCCTCCGGCAACAGCACATGCGGCATCGGCGTGTTCGCTCCGCAATACGGGCCGCGCCGCGGCTACTTTGTCGGCGTGTCGAAGAAATTCTGAGATCAGCAAAAGGAGACTGGCGTCATGTGGCGAAGACGAAGAAGGCATAGCGGCGAAAATGCCGGCGGCGCCAAAGTGATTAAGCTCGGCGTCGCGGACATTCGTGCCGGCCGGCTCACAGCGTTGGCATTCGCTTGGTTTGTTGGCGCTACCTCCGCTGCGCTCGCAGCCGATCTTCCGCTGCCGGCGCCGCCGCCGCCGCCGCCGCTCAACCCGGTCTATAACTGGACCGGGTTCTATATCGGCGGCAATCTCGGCGCCGGCTGGAGCGGGCTGAGCAACAGCAACTTTTCCGACACCCTTGGCAGTACCTTTACGGGGCCAACCAACACGCAGTTTGTCGGCGGCGCCCAAGTGGGCGTCAACTACCAGTTCGGGGGCGGGGTGGTCATCGGCGCCGAGGCGATGTTTGATTGGTTTACGGTCAGCCACAACAACCCGGTCACGGCAACGGACCCAACGGGGACCGTTGCCGCCAATCTCGGCGTCGCGGACGCACGGTGGTTGACGACGGTGACCGGCAAGCTCGGTTATGCGTGGGACCGCGTGCTCCTTTATGCCAAGGGCGGCGGCGCCTGGGTTGCGACTACAAGTCCCTCGATTTCGATCGCCGGGGGCGGCCCGGCGAGTTTCAGCGGTGTGAACAACACCACCGCTTCTACCTGGACCGCGGGGTTCGGCCTTGAATGGGCTTTTTCCGGCAACTGGTCGGCACGGGCCGAGTATGCCTACATCGCGCTTCCCAATCAGAGCCTGACGGTAGCACCAGCCACGCCCACGTTCGGCGGCGACGTGATTGGCTTCAACAATCGCAATCTTTCGATTTTCACCGCGGCGATCAACTACAAATTCGGCGGCTGGTGATGGTTGGCGCAATTCGGAGCAGCGCACAGGAGAACGATATGCAGCGAACGAGAGCATCGCGTCTCGATCAAGCGCAAGCTGCTGGACAAGCCAACGACACCTTTGCCGGCATCGCTGTCGGCATGCTAGAACGCCGGCGCGACAACACACCGACGAGTACCCGTGTGAGTAAGGTCGGCCCAAGGGACCATCAGCTAAGGCAATCCGCCCGCGTTTTTGTGCGTGCGATGCTGGCGCTGTGCCCGTGCGTCGCATTATCGACTCAGGCGTTCGCGCAGGCCGCCGAAAGTTCCATCGCCGCCGCGGCCCTGCCGCAGGACCTTTCGCCCTGGGGCATGTTCCTGCATGCCGACACCATCGTCAAAGCGGTGATGATCGGCCTAGCGGTGGCCTCGCTCGTCACCTGGACGGTTTGGGTCGCGAAAAGCATCGAGCTTTTCGGCGCGCGGCGAGCGGTGCGGCGCGGGCTGCGCGCGCTTGCCGAGTCGACGACGCTCGCCCAGGCGCACGAAAAGCTGCGCAACGACACGGGGCCGGTCGCGCAACTCATGCAGGCTGCCGCCAACGAGAGCCGGCTCTCCATCAATTTGCGCGCCGAGGGTTTGAAGGAGCGCATCGCCTGGCAAGCGGAACGCATCGAAATGGCGGCCAGGCGCAAGATCTCGCGTGGTACCGGTATCCTGGCCACGATCGGCGCTACAGCGCCGTTCGTCGGCCTGTTCGGCACTGTCTGGGGCATCATGGACAGCTTTATCGGCATCTCAAGGGCGCACACCACCAACCTTGCGGTCGTCGCGCCGGGCATCGCCGAGGCCTTGCTCGCCACTGCGCTGGGGCTCGTCGCCGCCATTCCCGCTGTCATGATCTATAACGTGCTGGTGCGATCGACCGCGCATTACCGCGCGCTGATCGGCGACGCTTCCGCGCAGGTCATGAAGCTTGTGAGCCGCGATCTCGACCGCGCCGCCCTTTCCAAGTCTGGAGGGGCTTCCAAGCCTGGCGTCATGCCGCAAGCGGCGGAGTAAGCCATGGCAATGCGTCTCGACCACGGCACCGACGAACTGGAAGAGGTCCACGGCATCAACGTCACTCCGTTCATCGACGTGATGCTGGTGCTGTTGATCATCTTCATGGTGGCAGCACCGCTTGCGACCGTGGACATCGCCGTCGACCTGCCCTCCTCCAATGCCGAGCAGCAGCAGAAGCCGGACAAGCCCATCTACCTCACGCTCAAACCCGATTTGTCGCTCGCTATCGGCGATAGCCCGGTCGCGCGCGATCAACTTGCCGGCGCGCTCGACAGTGCAACCGGCGGCAACAAAGACGACCGTATTTTCCTGCGCGCCGATCGCAACGTGCCCTACGGCGACGTGATGGCGGTAATGAACGAACTGCGCGCGGCGCGCTATTTGAAGGTTGCGCTGGTCGGTCTGGAAATACGGCAAGCGAAATGAGCATGTCCGCGCTGAGTTGGCATGACGAACGAAACCCGCGCGAGCTTGCCCGCTGGGCCATTGCAGCAGCAGTGGTGCTGAGCCTGCATGCCGGCGTGCTGGCTTACCTTCTGGCCGTGCACGAACCCGACATCGTCGGCAGCAATTTGGACGTGGTAACGGTCGAGCTTGCGCCCATCGACTCGACCCCGGACGCTGTGGAGCAAGATGTTGCGCCGGCGCCGGAGACGATGGTCGAGTCGAGCCCCCTTCCCGATTTGCCAAAGCCGCAAGAGCAGCCGAAGGAGGAAGTGAAGCTCGAGCGGCCACCGGATGAAGCGCCGGCAGAAGTCCCGCTGCCGGTCGAGAAACCACCGGAGCAGGTTCAGAATTCGCCACCGCCCGCTCCGGTCACCGCGCAACAGGTCAAGGGCGGCGCGCCGAAAGTGGAACCGTCATGGCAGACGAGCCTGATGCGGCAATTACAGCGCTTCAAGCGCTATCCGGCCGCGGCACAATCGCGCAAGGAAGAAGGCATCGTGCTGTTGAGCTTCAGCCTCGACCGCTCCGGCCATGTTCTTGCCCACAGCATTGCGCGCAGTTCCGGCCACCCCGATCTCGACAACGAGGTCATGGCCATGATCATGCGTGCGGACCCGCTACCGCCCCTGCCGGCGAGCATGCCGCAAACGCGGATCGATCTTACCGTGCCAATCCGCTTCTCGCTGCGCTGACGCCTAGTTATTGCCGCCGGTTATGCCCGGGGGCGGCGCGTAGCCGTGGCTGAACGGCCGGTTATATTGGCCGGCGCCGAACTGCACGACCGGCCCGTTCTGGCCGAACGGCCGCGAGCCCTGGCTTTCGAAGTTCTTGACCCGATCATTCGGATCGGCAAACCTCGTCGTGTTCCCGCCATTGGTGCTCAAATTTTCCATCGTGAACGCGCGCGCCGAAGAAACGGCCACGGACGAAGCGGCAAACGCCGCTGCCGCCGCGAACAAGGCTGCCACCGCGAAACGAAGCTGCGTCAAACGAAGTGTCATGATTCCCCCTCGCTCATCGCCCCGAAGCATTAAGCGCAAGCTAGGGGCGCGGCACACCCACCGTCAAGCCATAAGCCAGCAAAAACCTTAAGTAAGTTCCCACAGGAGCGACCATGCGAACGAAGCCGTGTTTGTCCTTGACCGACGTGAAGAAAATCCTCCAGGCGTGCGAGGCGGAAGCCGTCAAAAACAGGTGGAACGTGGCGGTCGCCATCGTCGACGAAGGCGCCCACCTGCTCGGCTTCCAGCGCATGGACGGGGTTGGCCCGATCTCGGCGGATGTGGCCATCGGCAAAGCCAGAACCTCGGCGCTGACGCGGCGCCCGAGCAAATTCTTCGAAGACCGGGTGAAGGACCGGCCGGCCTTTACCAGCTTTCCCGCAGGCGTGTTGATCCAAGGCGCGCTCCCCATCATGCATCAGAACGAGTGCGTCGGCGCCATCGGCGTGTCGGGCGTGCAGTCGCACGAGGACGAGCAGATCGCGCTGGCCGGGCTGAACGCGCTGGGATAGCGGCGCGGAACAATGTGCTGCGTATTCTCGCGCAAGCCGGCCTCTCGAGCGCGATGGCTTTGTGTTGAATCGTCATCGCGCTCTAGATCTTTGATGGAGCATGATCTTTTCGGAAAACCGGTATCCACTTTTGCGGATCATGCTCCAGCCCTGGTCCCCGCACTCGCGGGAACGAGCGGATGAATCATGCTCATGCATCGAGTTCCTTGAAGTAGCGATAGATGCCCCACTGGCTGAAGGGAATACGCCGCTCCGACGCAAGATAAGCCTTGATGCGCGGCCGCTGCGCTACGCGGCCGTGCAGCGCGACCAATCCCGGGATTTTTTTCTCGAAGCGCTTCATGCGCTTTGGGAAGGCGTAGCGCAGTCCTTCGACGATCTGGAAGATCGAAAGATCGACGTAAGTGAGCCTGCGGCCGACGAGATAGTGGCCGCCATTCTTCTGTAGTACGTGCTCGAAATAGCCCAGGAATTTGGGCACGCGATAACGCCAGAAATCCGCGGTGCGCCGTTTCGCCGCCGGCTTCTGTTCCTCGTAATAGAGCCAGCTCGTGATCGGATGGTGGGTGTCGTGAATCTCGACCACGAGGTCGGTGATGGTGAGCTGTAATTGATGCGCCCAAAGCCGTCCCACCTCGTCACGCGGCGACAAGTTCAGCCGCGGGCCGAGATAGAACAGGATATTGGCGGTCTGCGCGATGATGAGCTTGCCGGCTTTCAGAAAGGGCGGCGCAAAGGGCGGACGCGCGCTGCGCTTGTCCTCGATGATTTTCATCATTGCCGGCACGCCGGCTTTGCCCTTGCGGCGGGCGACATCGACATAGTCGGCGCCGGCTTCTTCCAGCGCCAGACGGACGAACTCGCCGCGTCCCTGCACGGTCGGATGGTAATAAAGCTCGTAGCGCATGAATCCCTTTTGGCTCCGCTTATTTGCAGACATTGCTCGTTGCGCAAAACGCGCGGCCAGGCCCGACCTGGACGAAGGCCGTTTGCGCAAAAATGCGACCTCGCTCCGGTTGATGTAACCGGAGCGAGGTCTAAATGAACAACAACACCGACGCCGACGCGATCCACTCTGGAGCGGAATGGCGGATCGCTGTCGCGCCCTTCAGGTGCGCTGCGCAACCCAGTTGCCGGTGCAACGTCCGCCCGACGCCTGGCCATACCAGGTGCCGGCGCCACGGGCGCCGTTCAAATGGCCGGATGCGACCGCGAAGGCCGAGCCGCTCGCGACCCGCAGATAGGCTGAACCGTTGGGCCGAACCCGCCCGGCGAAATCGATCGGACCGAGGCCGCCGTTATAGACGATCACGCCGTTGACGATCTGGCCGCTGAACCGGTAGGCCGCGTCGCAGGGGCCGTTTCTGGTATAGACCGCGACGCTCCAGTTGCCGTCATATTTGCCGGCCGCGCGAACATACGTCGCCTGGGTCAGCGCCGCCGCGGTGACGGTTGCCGCAAGAAGGATGGTGCCGGCAGTGTTCCGAATCATAGTCGCCCTCTGTCTGCTGCCGCGCTGACGCGGCCGAATGGTTGAAGCGCATTCCCAACGCCGACGACACTATGTGCTCATTACTGGCCGCGGCGTGTCCGACATCACAGATTGATGGAATGACTCTGTGACGCGCACCAGCCGGATCAACTCTCCGGCTCAACCGGGCCCCGCTTTATACTCGTCATCGGCGACTTTTTCCATCCACGCGACGTATTTGCCGTCGCTGACTTCGGTGATCGCCATGTGCGACATGGTCGTCGCCGGCCCGGCGCCGTGCCAATGCTTTTCGCCCGGCGAGAACCAGATCACATCGCCGGCGCGCACCTCCCGCACCGGCCCGCCCGAGCTCTGCACGCGGCCGGCGCCGGAGAGAATGTAGAGCGTCTGGCCGGCCGGATGGGTGTGCCAGGCTGTGCGCGCACCCGGCTCGAAATGCACCAGCGTGGCGCGCACATTGCCCGGCGCCGGCGCGTCGATGACGGGGTCCTGCCACACCGTTCCGGTGAAGTAATCAGCCGGCGCCCGGCGTGAGGCGGTCGAGCCGGATGCTCTGATCTCCATGTCCGTTTCCTCTTGCTGCCAGATGCAATTTCAATCGAAGCGGCCGCTACCGGCCCGAACCCCGTACAAGTGCCACACAGATCGCATGTCGCATGGTAAGATAACGGAAATCGGGCGGCGATATGCTCCTTGCCGAGGTGTGCCGCAAGAAGGTCGCAGTCGGCTGCGATTGGGCTATGATGCGGCGGGCGGCGTAAGGGGTGTGGGGTATGCGGACAGTTGTGCGCGGCGGCGATCATCGGCCCTTCCGATTTCTCATCGCCGCTGTCTCGTTGCTCGCGCTCGGACTCTCGCTTGCGGCCTGCTCGAAGTGCGACGTGCCGACCTGGCGCCACGATTCACCGGCCGCTCCGCAATCCTGCCACGACGGACCGACGGGGTAGGACTCCGCGAAAGGCAAATCTTTTCCTGCGCGACCTCTCCTTGATTCGTCACCACCGGCTTGACCCGGTGGTCCATGCCGATGTGCCGGGAACGGGGCGCGGACGGCGAATCCCGGCAAGCCGCAGCCCCGCATGGATTGCCGGATCAAGTCCGGCGATGACGAAATGGAGCATCGTTCTCGCGGCGCGTTTCTTGTGCCCGAGCCTTGCCTACGACGATGCACAAAATAGATTCGCCTCCGCCAACAACGCACGATCCCGAAAAGTGGTGTCCGGTTTTCGGACAAGATCATGCGCAGAAAAGAGGGAGGCGAAGCGCCGAAAGGCGCATGCCAACCATTTGCCGCGCGGCATCGGCAAACGTCACTGCCTGCCGATCCCCGGGCGCGGCTGCGCGCTCTTTCGGGGCGCGCCCGCCTTCCGGCGCTTCGACCGCGGCTCTCGCAGGGACTCCCATCCCTGCTCAACTCCAGGCCATGTTTCCTGGGACGTGGACAGCGCATGATCCGGAAAAGTGGATACCGGTTTTCCGAAAGATCGTGCGCAGCTAAAGAAGCCGGCGGGCGTTACCCGCCCTCTCCTGTCCCAGTCCAGTGACAGCACCTCACGCCTCGGCCGTAATACCGAAGGACCTGATGCCCGAAGCCGCTCCGGCGCGGGTTGCGAGCCCGCGCGGAAGCACCGCACTCGCCCCACACTGCGGATCGCATCCGGAATGCGTCCCTCGGATGAGCGAGATGTGGCGCATGTAACCTAAATGGGGACGCCTGTCAAGCGTCCGTCTCTTTATCGGAGACACGGTCGCAGGCCCATTACTGCAACCGGCAGAAGAGCCGGAACCTCCTTTTTCGTCATTCCGGGGCCGAGCGCAGCGAGGAGCCCGGAATCCATAATCACGATTGGTGCAGTAGGTAGCCCGGATGAGCGGAGCGAAATCCGGGATATTATCTCAGGCATGGTGGGATATCGGCGCAATCGTCTCCAAGGCGGAACTTTCTTCTTTACGCTTACGCTCGCCGTCGATCGACGGCTCTTGTCGATCACGTCAAAATCTTGCGGGCGGCGTTTCGCGCGACACGACAAGAACGCCCCTTCGCAATCAATGCAATCGTAGTATTACCCGATCACCTGCACGCAGTAGTCACGCTGCCACCGGATGACGATGATTTCCCTGCCCGATGGCGCCGCATAAAGGGATATTTCAGCACTCGATTGCTCAAACAAGGCTTGGCGATTGAGCGCTACCTAAACGGCGAGCTTGCACTCAGGCAACGACGATACTGGGAGCACACCATCCGCGATGATGCGGATTACGCACGTCACATCGATTACATTCACTACAATCCAATCAAGCATAGTTTGGTAAGCCGAGTTCAGGATTGGCCGTATTCGTCGTTTCATCTTTATGTGCGACGTGGTCTGTTGCCGGAGGATTGGGCTGGCGAGGCGGATGGCGCGTCTCCAGCTTTTGGCGAGCGCCCGTAAGGCTGATCCCGGATGTCGCTTCGCTCATCCGGGCTACGAGGCTGAAAGCAGCGCGCATGAGCGATATGCGGGATGCCACGCGGTTGATCCCGGATGTCGCTTCGCTCATCCGGGCTACGATTGGGCCGCCTGATCTGCGGTTATGGATTCCGGGCTCGCGCCGCTGGCGCGTCCCGGAATGACGTGCGCCCGTCGCGCCCTCACCCGCTGCGCGGGGGCGGATAAATCAGGCCGCCAGCGTTTCCTTCACGGCGGCGACGAGCTGCTTGAGGGTGAACGGTTTGGGCAGGAAGGCGAATTGCCCGTGCTCGGGCAGGTTCTTCTGGAAGGCGTCTTCGGCATAGCCGGAGACGAAGATGATCTTCAGGTCCGGATTGCGGGTGCGCAGTTCGCGCGCCAGCGTCGGGCCGTCCATTTCCGGCATGACCACGTCGGAGACGACGAGATCGACCGGCTTGCCGGATTTCTCCAGCACGTCGATGGCCTCGACGCCGTTGCTTGCTTCGAGCACCGTGTAGCCGCGCGAGGTAAGCCCGCGCGCGTTGAGTGCGCGCAAGCCCTCTTCGTCCTCGACCAGAAGGATCGTGCCCTCGCCGGTGAGATCGGCGCTGGCGGCCCTTGCCGGAGCCGCGGCGCCGGCGGCGCGCCTGACCTGATCGGCGGCCGCCATCGTCTGGGTAATGGCCGGCGCTTCGATCTCGGCCGCCTGCTCCGCGAGTTCCTCCACGCCGGGGATATGGCGCGGCAGAAAGATGCGGAAGGTCGTGCCCTCGTGCACGGCGGAATCGACATAAACAAAGCCGCCGGTTTGTTTGATGATGCCGTAGACGGTGGAGAGCCCGAGCCCCGTTCCCTTGCCGACTTCCTTGGTCGAGAAGAACGGATCGAAAATCTTGCCGACAATCGATTCGGGAATGCCGGTGCCGGTGTCCCGCACTTCGACCAGCACATAATCGGCGGCCGGCATGCCCTTGGTGTTGTAGCGTTCGCATTCCCGCGCCGTCACATTGCCGGTGCGCAATTGCAGGCGGCCGCCGTCCGGCATGGCGTCCCGCGCGTTGACCGCGAGATTGACGATCACCTGCTCGAACTGCGAAATGTCGGCCTTGACCGGCCACAGGTCGCGCCCATGCACCACGTCGAGCGTGACCTTCTCGCCGATCAGCCGGCGCAGCAGCATGGTCAGATCGCTCAAGACCTCGCCGAGATCGAGCACCTGCGGGCGCAGCGTCTGCTTGCGCGAAAAGGCGAGCAGATGCCGCACCAGGCTCGCCGCCCGGTTGGCATTCTGCTTGATCTGCATGATGTCGCCGAACGACGGATCGGTCGGCTTGTGGGCATTGAGCAGAAAATCGGTCGCCATGATGATGGCGGAGAGCACGTTGTTAAAGTCATGGGCGATGCCGCCGGCAAGCTGGCCGACGAGCTCCATTTTCTGCTGCTGCGTGACCTTGTTTTCGAGCTCGCGCTGCGCCGTGGTCTCGAGCGTGTAGACGATGGCGGCTTCCTGGTCGCGCTCCTCTTCCTCGACCGCGGTGACATAGAAGCTGCCGAACCGCTCGCCGTCGCCGGCCAGCGCCGCTTCGACCGGCGGAATGTCGCTCTTGCCGCGGGCCGCCGCCGCGATCGCTGCCTCCAGCGCTGAACGATCGCGCTCGGCGACCACCGCCCCGATCGGACGGCTGCCGCTCTCGAGATTGAGCACCTTGTGGAACAGCCGCGCGAACAGCGGATTGGTGCGCACAACGCGCCCTTCGCGATCGACGGTCGCGATCGCCATCGGCGTATTGTGGAAGAATCGCATGAAGCGGATTTCGGCCGCGCGCTGCGGATCGGTGCCGTCGTCGCGGGCGCGGTTGAGCACCAGCGTGCGCGAGGCGCCGGGCGTGCCGTCGGCGCCGAAGGCAAGCTTGTGAAACAGCCGCACCGGCAGCTTTCGCCCGCTGCGCGTCTTCAGGTCGAGATCGAGAACTTCGGTCTTGAGCTCGCCCGGCGCCGCCCGCAACGTCGTCAACAGCGCCGCGCCGTCGCCGGCCACCAGGTCGGACAGCTTCAATCCGCCGGAGCCGACCTGCGCCAGGTCCTGATCGAGCCAGTTGGCCAGCGTGGCGTTGAGATAGACCACGTCGCCTTTGGCATCGACCGAGAAGAAGCCCGCCGGCGCGTGATCGAGATAATCGACCGCGTGCTGCAATTCCTGAAAGACATTCTCCTGGCGCTCACGCTCGCGCGTGACATCGGACAGCGACCAGACGGTCAGGCGGCGGTCGCGGCCGCGCTCGCCGAGCGGCCGCACGCGCAGCCGCAGCCAGCGCGCCGGCCGGCCCTTGAGGCCGGCGACCCGCACTTCTTCCTGCAGGCGCTTGCCCTCGCGCGCCGCCTTGAGCAGCCGGTAGATCGCTTCCGAAGCGTCCGCGTCGCCGATGAATACCCGTTCCACCGGCCGCATTTCGCTCGCGTCCGCCGCATCGATCAGATCGAGATAGGCGGCGTTGGCATAAATGACCCGGCCCTCGCCGTCGGTCACCAGGATGCCGTCGAAAGCCTCATCGACGACCGTCTTGATCAAGGGATTGACCGGCCCTGCCGCCGGCAGCCGCAGGATACCGGACGCGAGCGCAAACAGGGAGAAAACGCCGACCGTCGCCAGCACCGCGAGAAAGCCGAGAATGTAGGGCTCGGCGGCCCCCCGCCCGAGCACGACGAAGCCTGCCGCCGCGCCGACCAGAAGCGCAGCGACCAGGAGCACCAGGATCACACTGCCGGTGCGCGCCGCGCCGGCACTGCGATCGACGGCCTTGCGGGCGCCGGCAGTCGAATCCTGGGCGGTGCCGTGTGTCGTCGTCATTCCTGGCCTTCCTGCCCGGCTGTCCCGCAAATTCCCAAGCGGTTTCCCGGACCCGGTGCGGCGTGAAACACTGCACCGCAGATCCGGGATCGTCCCAAACTCAGAGCCTTCAACGATCCCGGGCCTGCGACGCAGCACTTCGCTTCGCTGCGTGCTGCATTGCGCCCGGGAAACGCGGCCATTTTAGCACCCATACACACGCAAAACGGAGGCCCGGCGAGCCAGCGCACGCCCCATGGTCCTACCGGATTCCCGCTTTCGCCTTCCGCGGGAATGAGCGAAGCAACTATGCGTTTCGTGCCCCGAGGACCGCCGCCGCGCAAGCAAATTTGCGCGATTCGCGATCCCGGTCACAGCGGCTTGGGCCGGCCCGCCATGCGGCGCAGCCGCATGATGTAGCCGATGATTTCGGCGACCGCGCGGTAATGCTCCTGGGGAATCTCCTGGTCGACCTCCACGGTCGCGTGCAGCGCGCGGGCAAGCGGCGGATTCTCGACCACGGGAATGCGGTGTTGTTCGGCGATCTCGCGGATCCTGCGAGCGATCAGGTCCACGCCCTTGGCGACACAGACCGGCGCGTTCATGCCGCGCTCGTACCTGAGAGCCACCGCGAAGTGGGTCGGGTTGGCAATGACCACCGAGGCCTTCGGCACCGCCGCCATGATGCGCTTGCGCATCCGCGTATGGCGCAATTGCCGAAGCTTGCCCTTGATCGTGGGATCGCCCTCGGTCTGGCGGAATTCTTCCTTGATCTCCTGCAGCGACATCCTTTGCCGCTCGTACCATTGCCGATACTGGAACAGGTAGTCGGCGGTGGCGACGACCGCGAGGACGGCGACGACGGTGCCAAGGAGCTTCATCGCGATCGCGCGGATGAACGGCAGGATCATCGCCGGATCGCCGGTGACGATGCTGGCCAGCCGGTGGCGTTGCGGCCACAACAGCGCCGCCATGACGCCGCCGACGATGCATAGCTTGGCCAGCCCCTTGGCAAAATTCGCCAGCGCCTGCCGCGAGAACAAGCGGGCGAAGCCGGCCATCGGCGAAATTCGCGACAATTGCGGCCTGACCGAGTCGGCCGTGAACACGATGCGGTGCTGCACGATCGTGCCCGCGAACGCGGCAACGCAGAGAAGCAGAAGCGGCACGCCAAAGGCGGCGGCGACGTCGAAGGCAAGCGTCCTCGTCAGCGCCGCCAAGGCCGGCCCGTCGGTCGGGATCTGATAGGACTTGGCGAGCAACCCCCGGAAGGTGGTTTGCAGGCTCGACGCCATCGGCGCGGCAAACACCATGATGATCAGCGTGCCGCCGGCGATGGCGAACCAGGTATTCACCTCCATGCTCTTGACGACATCGCCGCGGCGCAGCGCCTCTTCGAGGCGCCGCGGTGTCGGATCTTCTGTCCGCTCGTTCGATTCGCTGTTCTCTTCGGCCATTTAGATCTACTCGTGTCGCTCTAGCCGTGCGGCGCCAGCGCGTGCATCACGCCGCCCGCGTAATCCAGAAAGAAGCTCATCATCGCCCCGAGCAACACGAACAGGAACAACAGCCCGATCAGGATCGACAGCGGCAAGCCGACAAAGAACACCTGCATCTGCGGCATCAGCCGCGACAGCACGCCGAGCCCGATATTGAACAAGAGGCCGAAGACGATGAACGGCGCGGAAAGCTGAATGCCGATGCGAAAAGCGCCGGCGACCATCTTGGTGATGAGCGCCGCGGCGTCGCCGGAGGCCGGCAACTCGCCGGGCTCGAACATGGTGTAGCTGTCATTGATGGCGGCGATCACGAGGTGATGCATGTCGGTTGCAAAAAACAGCGTGATCCCGAGCAGGGTCAGGAAATTGCCGACGATCATGCCCTGCTCGCCCTGGGTCGGATCGATCGCGGTGACGAAGCCAAGGCCGAGCTGCTGAGCGATGACGGAGCCCGCGACCTCGAGCGCGGAAATCGTCAGGCGCGCGGTGACGCCGAGCATCGCGCCGATCAGCATTTCCTCGACCAGCATCACCAGCGCCGGGCCGAGCGACGCCGGATCGATGTGGTAGGCATCGCGATGCAGCGGCAGCAGCATGGCCGCAAGAATGAGCGCGAAGGTAAGGCGCATCCGCGCCGAGATATTTTGCTCGCCCAAGCCCGGCAGCAGCATGAGCATCGTGCCGGTGCGCGCGAATACCAGGAGGAACGCCGCCCCCAGTGCCGGCAAGAAGGAAACGTCAATGCGCAAGGCTATCCCCGCTCCGCTCATTCCCGCGGAAGCGGGAATCCAACAAATCTCCGCGCGACCTGGTTTTGCGTCTCTGGGTCCCCGCCTTCGCGGGGACGAGCGGTGTTAGCGGGGGCGATTGCCAGCGCACAGCGGCAGCCCTCACCCGCCGTGGATGCGCGCCGCGATGCGCAGGAAATTCGCCTGCAGCGTATCGGCCATGAACGGCAGCGCGATCAGCATCGTGACGAAAATCGCCAGGATTTTCGGCACGAAGACGAGCGTCGCTTCCTGAATTTGCGTCAATGCCTGCAGCAGCGAGACGGCAACGCCGACGATCAGCCCGACAAGCATCAGCGGCGTCGTGACGAGAATGAGCGTCATGATCGCGTCGCGCGCCACGTCCATCACTTCCGGTCCAGTCATTTTACTTGCTTCCCCCCGCTCCCTCTCCCGGTTGGGTGAGTTTTCATCAGATCGGCATCTTCAAGATTTCTTCGTAGGCCGCGATCACCTTGTCGCGCACGGAAACAAGCGTCTGGATCGCGGTTTCGCTTTCCGCGACCGCGGTTACGACATCGATCATGTTGGCCTTGCCCATGGCGACAGTTTGCGCCTGAGCATCGGATTTGCGGCCGATCGCGGTGACATTCGTCATCACGTCCTTGAGAACCGAACCGAAATTGAGCCCGCCATCCTGCGCGGCGGCGTCGCGGGAAAGACCCGCCGATTGATCGCGCAATTGCGCGAGCGCGGCATAAGCATTGGCGGCGATGGCCGGAGTCGGCATGGTTCACCTTCAACTTTTGAGGATATCGATGGTGCGCTGAAGCATGCGGCGGGTCGACGAGATCACGTTGATATTGGCTTCGTAAGAGCGCTGCGCGTCGCGAAAGTCGGTTATCTCCACCAGCGGATTGACGTTGGGATATTTGACGTCGCCCTTGGGGTCGGCCATCGGATTGTCGGGCTCGTGCCGCACGCGAAAGGCCGACGTGTCCGTTGCGACCTGGCCGAGCTTGACCACGTGCGCATCGAGCTCGCGGTCGATCTCGTCGCGAAACGTCACGATGCGCCGGCGGTAGGGATCGCCGCCCGCCGTCGTCGCCGTCGATTCGGCGTTGGCGATATTTTCCGAAATGATGCGCATGCGCCCAGCCTGCGCGCGCATGCCGCTGGCGGCGACGGCGATCGATTTGAGAAAGTCCATCACGACACGTCGTCTCCGCCCGCGACTCGAAAATACCCGCTACGCCTTGCCTACGGCCGTTTTGATGAGGGTGAGGCTATGGGTGTAGATCGACGTCACCGCGTCGTAGTCGGCCTGATTGCCGGCGAGCTTGAGCATTTCTTCTTCGTGGCTCACCGCGGTGCCGCGCGGGCGCTTTTCATAATGGACGTTTCTGTCGTCATCGAACTGCGAGTTCCCGCCGATCGGCTCGATATGGCCGGGATCGGTCCGCGCCATGGTGAGCGAGGCGTGTTGCAGCGCGCTGGCGAAATTCGGCGGCGCCAGATCGCGGGCGCGGTAACGGGGTGTTTCGGCGTTGGCGACATTCTCGGCGAGCACACGCTGGCGCTCCTGGTGCCATTGCATGCGCGTCTTCAGCATCGAGAGAATCGGAAGGTCGGGAATCGCCATCGTCCACCCCTTTTTGACCAGGCAGACTTTGCCGATCCTATGGTTAATGGGCGGTTAAAAGGGGGTTCCCGTCGCAGTTTGCCATTAATCCGCCGTTTACCATAGAAATGCTGACAACTTGGGGACCGGGCTCAAAATCGCCCGTCAAAATTAACGGTGTGTTAGTATTCGCGGCGGCAAATGTTACCGGCGCTGTTAACCATTGGGAATCAGCGCGGCCACCGCGGCCAACGGGGGAGTTGGGCAAATGTTCGATCTGTTCGGCGCGGAAATGCCTCTCGCCGTCCGTTTCTTCTTGGCATTCCTCATCGTGCTTGGGCTGATCGGTGCCGCGGCTTGGGCGGTGCGCCGCTTCGGCAGCGCGCGGCTCGGCGGCGCGGTGCGGGGACGGCAGCCGCGACTTGCGGTGATCGAATACGCAACGGTCGACGCACGCCGGCGGCTCTTGCTGGTGCGCCGCGATAATGTCGAGCATCTGATGATGATCGGCGGACCGACCGACGTGGTCGTCGAACCGAATATTGTGCGCGCTGCGCCCGCCACCGCGCGCGAACTGGCTGGGCCGCGCATGCCTGTGCCGGGAGAAAGCTTGCCGCGCACTATTCCGTTGCCGGAAGCCGCCGCAAACGGCTCCTGGCCGCTGCAGCCGGAACCACCATTGGCGCCGACGCCCGCGCCGCCGCGCCGTGCACCGCGCATCGAGCCGATCCAGGAAGAGCAGATCAGCGCCCCGCCGCTGCACCCGGAGCCCATTCCGCGCCCGCAACGCGAGGCGTTGACTGCGCTCGCCGACGACCTTTCCGCGGTGGTACCACCCGTTGCGCCGGTAACGCCGTTGCCGCCGCGCAGCCGCCCGTCCGCGCCTGCGCGATTGCAGCCGGCCGAACCGCGCGCCGAACATCGCCCGGAGCCGCCGCGCGCGCCCGCGGCGCCGCCTGCAGTGGATCCCGGAGCCGCCGATCAGAGCCTCGCCGAAATGGCGCAGCGGCTTGAAGCGGCGTTGCGCAAGCCGAAAGCTGCCGAGTCGCGTCCATCCGCAACACCCGCGGGAGCCGCCGAAGACACCGATCAATCCGAAGAACAAACCACCTCTCCTCCTCCGCCACGCGCCGCGCGCCTTACCGAAGCGAAGCCCGCACGCGCAGAGGCCAAGCCGAAGGAAGGCAAGGCGCTTTACGACACCCTCGAACAGGAGATGGCCAGTCTATTGGGCCGCCCGGCAAACAAGACCTGATGACATCATTTTGGGGCCGCCGCGTCCGGGTAACAGCGGTAGCGGCCTCACTAGCGGCTCTGTTAGTTTCGGCGACGCCGCTCGCCGCGCAGGATATCAGCATCAATCTCGGTCAAGGCGCCGCCGGCGGCGGGCTGAACGAGCGCATCATTCAGCTGATCGCGCTGTTGACGGTGCTTTCGCTCGCACCGTCGATCCTGGTGATGATGACGTCGTTTACGCGCATCGTCGTGGTGCTGTCGCTGCTGCGCACGGCAATCGGAACCGCGACCTCGCCGCCGAATTCGGTCGTGATCTCGCTTGCGCTTTTCCTCACGGCCTTCGTGATGGGACCGGTGCTCACGCGCGTCTATGACGTCGGCATCAAGCCTCTGGTTGCGAACGAGATCAACGTCAACGAGGCATTCGAGCGGGCTTCGGGGCCGTTACGCGGTTTCATGGAGAAGAATGTCCGCGAAAAGGACCTGCGATTGTTCGTGGATATGTCCGGCGAGAAGGCGCCGCAAAAGCCGGAAGATATCTCGATGCGCATTCTCATTCCGGCTTTCATGATCTCCGAACTCAAGCGCGCCTTCGAGATCGGCTTTTTGTTGTTTCTGCCGTTTCTGATCATCGATCTCGTGGTCGCCTCGGTACTGATGTCGATGGGCATGATGATGCTGCCGCCGGTCGTGGTGTCGCTGCCGTTCAAGCTGATTTTCTTCGTCCTGGTCGATGGCTGGACGCTGGTCGCGGGCTCGCTCATACAAAGCTACGGAACTTAGACCGTGATCCAATTCAATTGAATCGGATCACGGTCTGGATTCTTTGTTTTGAGCACGATCCTGTCCGAAAACCGGCTTCCACTTTTCCGGGACATGCTCTGGATTCTTCTTCTGTCGCATGTCCTTTTCGGAAAACCGGCTTCCACTTTTCCGAGACATGCTCTGGATTCTTGTTCTGTCGCATGTCCTTTTCGGAAAACCGGCTTCCACTTTTCCGGGACATGCTCTAAAGGCGGAAACGCCCTGCCAACAAACAAATAAAGGCACCGCCGATGCCCGCGACAATCGTGCGCATCGGCGCCTCCGAACCTCATCACGTGGCCTGAGGTGCGGCTGCACGCAACTTGCGCCGGACTACGTCAGCCAGATCAACTCCGAGCGGTTGTTCCCGCTGCGCGCGCGGGCGGCACGGACTCCGTCGCGGCGGGCTCGGCCGGCGGTGCGGCTGCGGAAACAGGTGCCCCGGCTGCCGAAGAACCGGCGGGCGACGGCGATGGCTGCGGAACTGGGCTTGCCTCGGGGTAGCGCTTTTGCATCTCGCGCAGAAACCCGTCGAGCGTGTCGATCGAGGCGGCGGCGCGGGCGATCTCGCGGAATTCCTTGCTGTTCGTGCCGAGCGGCGCCGACACGATTTCGAAGGCGCGCGCGTCCGGGGTCTCCGCCATCTTGGCCGCATATCTTTCGCGCAGGCGCCCCAAGCCCAGCGCATCCTCACCGAGCGCATAGCCGGTCGCGGCGCGCAGGATATCGGCACGCTCGACATCGTTGAGCGGCTCCCAATCCTTCCAGCGCTCGCCGTAATAAAGCTCGATCTGCTCGGCCGACGGCGCCCAGCGGCGTGCCGCCCATAGAATATCGGAGCGCAATCGCACCGTTTCGCGCCCGTCGACATGGGCGACAACTTCGAGCGCAAGATCATGGCGTCCGAGATCGGACAACGCGCGCCCTTCCAGCAGCAGCCGCTGATTGCGGAATTCGTTGGCGAGATCGGCGGCGCGCGTGCCGCGCAGAAGCGCGAGCGCGCGGTCGGCCTTGCGGTTCATCAGATAAATCACGGCGAGTCGGGTCGCCACTTGCGCGCGCGCGGCGCCCCGCAGCCGGTGATCGACCTGATATTGCAAAAGGTCCGCGGCCTGATCCAACAAATCCACCGCGACCAGACGATCGGCCAGCCGGCGGATCATCTCGTCGCCGCGGCGGCCGATCGGCGTCAGCTCGCGGAAATCGTAGAACAAGGCGAGCGCTTCGATCGCCGAAAGCCCGTCGCCTTTACCGGCCAGAAAC